>Ga0208222_1000001_pt1 | contig 146572 bp, 191 predicted proteins | sample LakMenEpi13Sep09_FD_150694 | JGI IMG/M metagenome (GOLD analysis project Ga0208222, IMG submission 150694) | Freshwater microbial communities from Lake Mendota, WI - 13SEP2009 deep hole epilimnion (SPAdes) | ecosystem: Environmental > Aquatic > Freshwater > Lentic | place: Lake Mendota...
GATACTGTTCCAGCAATGTTACAGCCGGGCGAATTTGTAATCAGAAAAAGTAGTGTTAATAAAATTGGAGCAAGTAATCTTGCTGCTATGAATGAGAATGGATATAATTTAGGTGGACAAGTAAAAGCTGGTATGATTATTCCAGAAGAAATAAATACTATACCTTCTAGTGTTCCAATTTCTGGAATGAGTATAGCACAAGCTAATCCACAATCAGCACCGCTTGTCTCTGGTAGCTTACTATCTCAGTTGAAACCAAAAAATCAAGATGCAAAATCTTTTTATGACACTGTTGCTAGAGAGTCAATGGGCCAACTAACTAAACAATATCGAACACAATCCGCCGGATTTAACATTGGATCTGGTCAAAAAAATAATTTCAACACAATCTTAACAGATCAATTTCAAGAATCAATAAGACAAACTGCCTCACAATTTGCCTCTACGCTTGGTGTATCAATTCCAACAACTAGCGTTACTTTCGATTCAGAATATGAAGTACCAAGTGGATCTGCTGGCACAATCTTTGAAAAAACTATTGAAGCATTTAATAATTCGCCAACCTTGAGTCCGCTTAGAAGTCTTGCATCGGAAGACAGAAGACCATTTGATTTTACAAATGGGCTAACTGGTATTAATGAACGACTTTTTAATTTAGACTCTGATATTTCTTATATTGATGCTAAAAATAGTGCAGATTCTAAAAATATTGGAATACAATCATACACAAAAAAAATTAGTGGACAAATTGCTATTGAAAATTTTAATAAGATAAGGAGTGCCATTCAACGACAATCAACAAGAAGCAAAGGAGAACAAAAATCATTATCTGATTTACCATCGGAGAGTGGGGGATATTCTTTAGATACGCTAAAGCGCATAGCTGGAGTTAGAAGCATACAAGAACTACAACAAGCTGGTTGGACAAGGACGGATTCTAATAGGAATAAATGGAATCCATCTGTCAATAAAAATCTTGGTGGCATTATAAGGCGTTTTGCAAAAGGTGGTTTAGCTGACGCACCAATGGTTGATGATATATTACAGGCCACTGGTTCTATATTACCAAAACCAAGTTCAGCTATTCAAGCATTAATAAAATCTGGTGGTGGGGCGGTAGATATTGATCGCACTTTGAAACGAACAGTTGGTGACATAGCTTATGCTAAAGCTAAAACTCCAGAAGCCCAACAATCAGTTCTTCAAACATATTTTAGAGATGAAGCAAAAAGATTACAAGACCTAAAATCTTCTTCATTAACTCAATTTGGTCAAGAGCTACAAAACGCCATCAAAAGTGGACAAATTGATCCACGCAAAATCAGTATTATCAGCAAATCTAGAAGAGTAAAGGGTGCTGAAGATTATCTTAGTAATCTATTTGGTATACCAAGAGCAAATATGATATTTACTCAAGGTGGTAGTAAGCAACCGGCGCTAGATGCCATGAGAAGTAAAGGTCCAAGGGCAGACAGGGTGCAAAGATTTGCTTTAGGTGGTGGGGTTGGGACTGACACAGTTCCAGCTTTATTGACACCCGGCGAATTTGTTATCAACAAAAAATCAGCACAATCAATAGGATATGGCAATCTTGGCCGAATGAATAAAGTTGGTAAATATGCAAACGGTGGCATAGTTCAGAGATTTGCGAAGGGTGGTAAAAGTGAAGATACTATATTCTCTTCTTTCGTGCCATTGGGTGGAAGTAGTAATAAGTTTATGGCCGCTTTGGATAAGGCTACTTTTGGTTTATTAGATTTTGGTGGAGTAGCCCTTAGACAATTGGTTACTGGTGTAACTTCCTTGGGTAATGCCATAAATATTAATCGTAGCATAATGGATATGCTTGGAGATGCTGGTGAAAAATTGAAAGTATCAATTGATAAGAATGACTCCGCAAATAAAAGATCTGATAGACAGCAAGAATTATTAGCAGGAGCTTATGCGGAACGTATTAAAAAACTTCAAGAATCTGGCGCCACAGACGATCAAATAAAGAGTAAGGTTGACGAATATATTGACGCCCTTGAAAAAGACACAGCAGCAAAAATTAAAAGTGCGACAGCCACAAATCAATCCAGCGCCACTACTGCAACTCCTACTGCTCCAGCCGCTACTGGAAGTACCCAGCAAGATCAAACTTTGATTAAATTGAAACAATATATAACAGCTAAATATCAAGCACAATTAAATGTTCTCGCAAGCCAAGAAGCCCTACAAAAAAGAGGATTTAAAACTGATGCAGATATTAATCAAGAAAAACAAAGAATAAGGCAGGCACTCGCCCAACAAGCCACAGCCGAATATCAAGTTGCTAAACAGTCTGTCTTGGCAGCAAATGCTAATCGTGGCGGTAGTGGTGGTGGCGGTGGTGGTGGCGCAGCTAATAGGGGCAACGGCGGTAGAAGTGGTGGTGGACGTTCTACTGTTGAAAAATTAGACGCTGGTTTTGGTGCGGCACAACAATTCGTATTTCTTGGTGCGGCAGCAGCCGCTTTAGCGACTCAAATGTCTGGATTAAGCGATGTACAAAAACAAGCCATTACAGAAACTGCTGGATTTGTTACTGGTATTGTTGGTATTGTTGGTACTATTGGTCAATTAATTACTTCTATGTTTGCCCAAACTGCTGCTTCAACTGCTAGTTCTGCTGCCGATGCAATTGAAACTACTGCTTCTGGTTTAAGTGCTGCTGCTGATACTACTGAAAGTGTTGCTAGTGTTGGTGCTGGAGTAGCTGATGGTAGTGAAGCTGTTCTTTCTAGTGTTTCGGCTGTAGCAGATGGCATAGAAGCCACAGGATCTACTGTGGCAGCTGCCGCAGATACTGCTGAAGCTGGGGCATCTGGTGCAGCTAGTGCAGCATTAATAGGACTCGCTGCCGCAATATTTATTGCTCTAGCTGCCGTAATCGCCATTGCAGCTGTTTTTAAATATCAAGCAGCAGTAGCTCGCGCTCAAGCAGAAGAACTTAAAAAAGCATCAGATGCACAATTAAACGCAATAGCAAATCTTACAGGATCAACAGAAGAATTTATTAGATTACAAAAAGAACAAGTAGCTAAACAAAATGAAGCATCAGCAAAAGATGCTGGTAGTATTGGAGCATTAATAGGTGGCGTATTAGGTGCTGCTATATTGGGTATATTTGGCCCATTTGGAATCATTATTGGTGCAGCATTAGGTGCATGGCTTGGCGCAGCAACAGCAGAAGCAAAAGAACGAGAGCGCTTGGCTGAAATATCTAGAAAATATGCTGGCGAATTAGAATTAAGTAGCAAATTACTAGCAGAATCTACAGAGGCACAAGCAAAATTTAAACAATCATTGCAAGATATTGATATAGAAAAAAATCTCACACCAGAAACTAGAATACAAAGAAGAATTACTGCTCAAACAGGTGTAAGCACATTACCATCTCTAGCTATTTCTGAATCTAATAGACAGTTACAGAGATTAGCAGGAGAAAAAGGAAAAAGCATTGGAGAATTACAAGAATCAGACTTTGAAAATGATCCAGAATTGCGACAAATATTTAATAATGCACAACAAAGTTTAGCCAAAAATTTAGAGTTTTTATCACAAAGCGTAGCAGAATCCAGAAAGACATTGGAAGAAGCCGCTAAAGTAGAAATCACTGGTGATGAATCATTAGATGATCTCTTAAAAAATGGTGGACAATTAGCACAAGCATTTACTCTTTCACAATCTGCAATTAGGGCAGAATCAGAGGCTAGAATTGCAGTATTAAAGGCTCAAAAAGATAGCGCGACCACAGATGAAACAAGAGCATCACTACAAAAAGCAATCAATAGCGAACAACAAAGATTACAACAGCGTTTATCTGATCAAAAGGCTGGTCTAGAATCATTAGTAGACGAGCAAAAAAGATTTAAAGAAGAATTAGCCGCTACTACGGCAGCTAATGCAGAATTTAGAAGAAAACTACTTGAGATAAATGCTGTAGCTAATTCTTTAACAAATGTAGATAATGCTCTCAATAAACTAGCCAAATCAGCATCTAATTTAGATTCTTTATTATCTGGTGCAAATTTTGACTTTTCTCTTGATGCTCCAGAAGGATTAACAAGTTTAGAAAATGTTGGTGATTCCGCTGCCTTCGGTGCTGCTGTAGATAATATAGCGGCTGGACTTGGTGCAGAGGGCGCGAGACTAGCTGAAAACGTAAAAACGGCAGCAGAGATTATCAAAAAGACAGCACAGTCACAACTAGTTGGTGTAAAATTTACAACCAAAGAGAAACAACCAACACCAGAACAATTTTTAGCAGAGATTGGTTTACAACCAGACTTTTTAGGGCCAGCATTAGAAAACTTTAAAAAAGATTTCAATAAAAATCTTGAAGATGGTATATTACAGGCTGATGAAGCACAATCACTCATACAGCCATTAGTAGAACAGGGTAAAGCGTCAGCTGAACAACTAAATAGATTTAATGAACAACAAAATAAAGCTATTTCTATATATCAAAATTTTGTTCAACAACTAAAAGATCAAACAGATAAAGAAATTGAGGCTCGACAAAAATTAGTTAGTTTAGTTGCTAAGACTGAAGAATTAAGAGCAAAGGCAAGAGGCACAGAATTAACTTCTGATCAAAAAGAGTCATTTAGAGTACAAGAGGCACAAGTCGGATTACGTGGACTAAAAGATGTTCGTGGCAATCAATTACAAGCTGGAAATGTTCAGCAATTATCCGCTACAAGAGCCGCAGCTTTTGAAGAAAGAGCTTCAATAGAGGCGGATATCAAGGCTGGTAAAGTTACAGCTGATAGGGCTAAACGAGAAATAGAACTAAACAATATAATAGAGAAAACCACAGCAGAGTTAAATCGTCTTACTGATCAAAGTGATAAAGCTGCTGATATATTAGGTGAAATAGATAAAGAAAGACAAAAAAGAGAAACAGGTAAGGGTTTAGTAGAAGAGTTTGTTGTTGGTGGTGCTGATCAACGTAAGGCTATTAATCAAGCATTTGCTGGTGTACAAGCAGCAATTAAAACTGGCACTATACAAAATCAAACACCAGAACAAAGAAAGTCTACTTTTGATCTTCTAGATAAGCTGAAAGACTTTGATTTTAATATTGGTGGAGGTCGTACACTTAAAGGCGCTCAAGTAAAAGAAGAAATCATTCAACGCGATGCAGTAAGATTAGGACTAGATCCTAAAGTATTAAGAGCGTTATATGGTCAGACAGATAAAGAAAAAGAATTGATAAATGCACTAGATAATTTAACAAATACAATTCGTGAAGCTGGTGGAGCTAATGTTGCATTTGAAGAGCAAAAAACTAAGGCAGCACAACAAAGAGTGAATGCAGGAGCTAGAGAATTAGGTGCCACTGGAACAGCAAGACCCGGTGCGCCATTGCCAGCGGTCCCACCCGGTCAGCCAGCCGCCGGTATCGATCAAGTGGTGGCAGGACAAGCAGCTGTAGCGGCTGGAGCAGCAGCAGTTCAAGCAGTAAATATACCACAAAAACCAGCTACAGCACAAGCCCCTGCTGCTCCACAAACAAGAGAAGAAATGATTGCCGCGAATAAAAAACGATTTGAAGAAGATAAAGCTAGGAAAAAACAAGCAGCACAAGATAGGGCCAAAGAAATAGCTGAATATCAAGTGCAACAATCTCTTCAAAGACAAGGACTAAGTGATAAAACAATAGGAGCGAGAGCATCTGGAGCAGCGAAAAGATTTAAAGGAACCAAAGAAGAAAAAAACAAAGAAGAAGAAAGAGTTTTTAACCAATTAAAACAACAGCAGCAACAACAACAAGAAGAATTACGTCGTAAAAAGGGAATTGAAGTTGCTGCCGCACCAGCGCAATTACCTCAAGTTGCTGCCGCACCAGCGCAATTACCTCAAGTTGCTGCCGAACCACGGCAGGAATATCAGATAAGGATGTCTGGTAATGAATCCTATACTATTTCTGCACCACAATCAGCATTCGTAGCACAGCCAGAAAACGCCGCAGCATACAATGCCGCTGCCCGATATTCTGCCCGATATGGTACTTCTGATAGTCCAGTTGCGCCAGCTGCGGTTGCTGCTACTCCTACAGCACCTACATCGCCAACAGCAGCAATGGGACCAATACCCATTGATACTAGCGGATTAAGTAACGTATTTAATGCGTTTGTGGGAAATTTCAGTAGTTCTCTTGATAATATTGTACAGAAGTTTAGTGGCATCGAAACTGCATTTGGCTCATTAGCACAATCGCTAACTGGAATAACTATGGAACATACTGTCACTGTTGAGGGATTAATATCTTTAGGTGGCTTGAATTTAGAATCAATTAAACAGGAATTGTCTTCTTCTATTGGGCAAATGGTTGCTCAAGAGATTACAAATCAGATGGATGCTGAAAGTAGAAGGTTCAGAATATAATGCAAGATTATTTCAAGTATGATAAAATTCAGACCGGTGCTTCTCTTTTTATGAAGTCCGATTCTGATGGAAATACTGATAAGGAAAAAAGAGCTTTACCATTAGGTATTAAAACCATTGGTGAAGGAATAAAACAAGTAACAAACTGGAATCATATTTCTAATTCTATAGATAGTAATAAAGGAATTAGATTTGAAGATAGTCAACCAAACACTCTTTTGTATTCTGTAAAAAATAGAATAGCTACGAGCTACGAATATACTAATAGAATTAATCTTGGTGTAAATGATGGTATAATTAGTCCAGACGTTAAAATACCGCTAGCTCAATCTATTACTAATGACAAACAAAATAAAGTATCATTTATTGATAGTTGGTCAGTAAGTGATATTAATATAGTAGACGATATAGCTTTTGTTTCTTATGAAGATTATTCTGATTTAAATCGAGAAGATTTAGAACTTGGTCAAATAACACTATATCAACCATATAGATATCAATCGAGTTTAGGTTATGATACAATTACCACTAATTATTTTAGAGACTATGATGCATCTTTGGTTTTTCAGAATAATCAATTACCATTGATGCATAAAGTAAAATCTATTTATGGTCCAACTGAGTCTTTAGATATAAACTATAGATTATCTAATAGATTTGCCACATATGATAACACAATACTAAAAGTAGAGTTTAATGATCCGTCATTACCTAAAAAGACACTATATTTTACATATGGTGGTTGTCTTAGGAATACAATGACTTTTGCTGATTATCCTACCGCGAATACTATTCGCTACTGCAACAACTATGATTTGTCCACTGGTGAGAGATTTGATAATACCTTTTGTCCAGTAAATTATTTAAATTTTGCTGATGGAGATTATGCTGGAGAATTTTTTGTTGTAACATATTCTACAAGAAAAAATATATTATATAGTGGTGGCGGCGCGTTTGGAGAAGCTTCAAATATTAATGAATCAGATTTTGTTGAAGTTGACGACAATGCTATAACTACAATTCAATTATCTGTAAATGCTTTACTAAATTATTTTCAATCAAACACACAGGGTTCTGGAACTTCATTGCCCGATCTAGATCCACAAACTATTTCACAAATTTTTACAAATATTGGATTAATAGAGGGCATTGTATATACATCGCATTCAGCAAAAGTGACTCTAATTAAGTTACAACCAGCAAGAAAATGTGGCAAAGTAGATATATATGTGAGAAAGAGTGGAATAGTATCTGGATTTACTGGTAATAGATTTACCTCACCAGCACATTCATTAAAAAATCATGATATAATTAAAATTGATTCTGCTTTATTTGATGGTGAACAAACTGGAGCAATAGATATTCATCCACTTAATGGAGAAAAATTTGTAAAGTATATAGATGATAATACATTTGAATTATACGACGATCAGTTTTTAGAAAGTCCATCTAGTGCTAACAATCTTAAATCTGTAGATGGTATTCAGTGGTGCTGTATTGGAAACGTAAATGGCACATTTGGTCAAGGATGGTCTTATTATAAAACACTATTTTCGCCAACTGGCAGAAATGGTTATATGTCTTTTACTAATAGAGATTACTCTTTTAGATTTGCTTCTAATCTTGATTTAAATATTGGTCCTTCTTCGTTTATAACCGATAAGCGTATTTCAGACGCCTCACTGAATAGCGATCTAACATCTTGGGATCGTGAAAACTCTATAAAGTCTATAGTATTAGATTTGTCTGAGGATATAGATATTTATGAAGAAATTGTTAGTGAGTTTTTTACAACTGGAAGCAACTGGTTCATACCTACATTGACATCTAATAAAACTGTATTTGGAAAATTAATTTCAGAGTTTATTACCAGCATCCCAAATAAAATTTTTGGTAAATCCGCTTTTGGCGTTCCACACAAGGGATCTCAAGAGCTATATCCATATCATTCACAGACAGAACTTGGAAAATATAATACAGATAGTGATTCTTTTGAACTTAATAGTGGGCCATATTTAAGTGCATACGATCTATCTGGACCATATCTTGGTAACAAGTTTGGATGCTCTTTAGATGTTAAGTTCTCTCATAATATTGGCGACAGTAAAATATATAATATTGTTGTTGGAGAAAAGGGTTCTGATGTTTCTATTGATTTATTTGGATGTCAAGCCAACGAAATCAAGATAGATGGTGGCGTTATACCATACTCTCAAGAAAGTACCAACGCCGACATATTCAGTATTTTTAAACAGCGTATTGTGCCATATTTTGCTCCACATGGTAAAGTTCATGTATTAACTATGACGGTTGATAAATATAACCGAATTACCGACATATCACATAAAAATACTATATTTGGAGATGGATATAGTTTACTATCATATAATGGTAGTTTTCCATTTAAGTCTCATTATCCATTAATATATATGATGGATCAGTTTATGGGTCCATATATAGATTTTCATGCAGGAATAGCAAACACTATAACATATAAAGCTAATGGAATCGATGGCAAGATTATTACTGTTAATGAAATTGGCACAGTTCCATCAACCACACTTTATTGGTATAGAGCGGCAATAGCCAATTGGTTTGGTCCCAATATATACGACTATTATAGCAATAGTACTATTAATGAAAATTTATCTACTTTATATCGTGATTATCTTATACCAGATTTAAACAGAAACTATATTTCTACCGAACCAATTTTTAATAAAAATAGAAGTTATTTCGGTGAAAGCACAATATCTTCAACATATACAGCTTATCCAATAATAGATAGATTTGGACTTGGTACTAACTCTAAATCACAATTACATATTGTGCCTTGGGTTGATAGTTTTGGTAAAAGCGTATGTATCGGAGAAAAAACAACCAACGGTAATCTACCAATTTTTTCATCGTCTACAGTAAGATCTAATATTAATGTTACACAAGGATATAGCTATAATATTGGATTTACTTTAACTAGTGCTGATACAAAAAGCGAAATTGGTCAAATATCATGTATTATACTTGGTTCAGATTATCGTACAGTAAAACTTTTAGAAATTAACAGCAGTGGTAGCGTTGATTCATATAATGTAGACAATGATCCAACTCAAAGAATACCAGACGCACAGCACTATAAATTACGCACCGGTTCATATGCCGGTGATGGGATTAATGAAGTAAAGTCTAGTATGTTTTTATCTGCTCAAAAAATTCTATTCAAAGATGGAACACTTATTTGGGGTGATCAGATACTATCAGAAAGCAAGTCTAAGATTAATATTTTGAGATACAACTACAATAATAATTCATTAACTCCTATTGGACAAATAACAAAACAATTTACTACACCGCGTAGATCAGATGCAAAATTTGTTGGAGATGGGTTTGGATGGAATATTAGATACAATGATGGTATTCTTGTAACTAACTCAATGGTTACACAAAATGAATTTGGTCAAGATATAGCAACACTTCTTGATGGTTCTGCAATTGGCTCATATAGAGTTGATTCTTTATCCGTATTCAAGATTACAAATCAAAACAATGCTGAGTTTCTACAAAATATTTTTCCATCTTTTAATGCCGGTGATGTTAGTGAAAAGTATACAGACAAATTTTTGATTGATTATCAAGATAGTCTATTAAATATTGGAAATATACATTATGATAATTTTACTTTACAGTCTAGAACTTGGAATGTTAGACTTGTAAACAGTTATGACGCTATAGATAGCAGAGTTATCTTAAGGGATCCAGTAGGATACTCTTTATTTGCTATAGATTATTCTTATAGTTCTAGATTTGGTTTTTCTACTTTAAATAGTAGTGCTTCATATGATATATCACCATACTTATATTTTTCTGAAATATTTAAGGCTGGAGAAATATATTACGATTATTCAGATCATGGTTCTTTCTTGATTAGAGATACATCTATCTTCAATCAAACCAGTAGTAATACTTTATCATTACAAAATAATTTAACTGTAACTCCAGTATTTTTCTTTAATATTCCAGAATCTAATATTGATGTATATGGCAATTTAAATATTACATTAGTTTTTGATAATTTATCACGTAGATTTTTTGAAACAATTAATGTAAATAATTTTAGTAATAGAGAAACTATAATCGATAGTTTTGCATTTGATAATTTATTACCACGTATTGTTCTGTATAAAAAAGACCCTAGACAAACAATAATACCAAATGGTGTAATTGGTAATACCACCACAACTCCAACAACTGGCTTTGTCACTTTGCAAGATGGCAAGTTTGTATATAGCTCAACACACAGAAGAATAACTAATCCAAATGATGACTCAATTACTTGGAAACAATCCGTGACACGTCCACCAATGTTTAGGGGTGGTGCGCATGATTTGCATTTTTATGGTGATCTTAGTGCATCATCTATAAAAGAATATAAAGCTACATTATTAGGCGCTTTTCCAAACTTGATAGAAGCAATACCAACAGAATTACTTAATCATTATTATGGTGGTTTAATTACTCTTGGACAGCTATATGACGCAACATATGACGTAAATACTAAACAAGGTTTAATATCGTATGTTTCTAATGATGTGATAAACTTATTACGAGACGATGGACAAGATGTTGCTAATGTGTCGATGTATGGTACAATTATTGCCAATACTAATATAGCTCCAACAGATGATAATACTATTACATTCACTATACCATATAGTATATGGTCACAGTATATATATCAAGGTAATTTTCTTAAGTCAAGCAAAGACAATAGGCCATTTATTAATGATTTTACAAATATTAATCATGGTACAATATCTTCTACTACACCAAGTAGTAATTTATCAAATCCAATATCTGGTACATGGTCGCAAGGTTATATCAATGATATTAATCATGAGACTTATGATGTAGACAATATCTCATCTAATAAAACTCTTGCATTGGGTATACTACTAGGCACAGTAGATAATGTTAATTATGCTGCTTCTAGTCCAATAGGTTCACAGTCGGCAGACGGTCCATTATTCAACTTTTTTAGATCTGTTCCAGATAAACGCTTAAATATATATGATTATAAGTATTCATATAATACTGTTTTGGCAACTACATCTATAGAACAAAAATCAATTTATCCAGTATTAAATAATTTGATCAATTTTGATTTTTCTGCTACCATATTAGATATTAGTGCAAATATAGAGTCTCGTAATATTGATAAAAGAAAAATGCAATGTGTATTCAATAAAATTGCATATTTTAAATATAATAACGCGGTTTATGATGACGTACAAAGAAATATACTAAACAATAATTTACGAATTGATAGATATTCTTTTGGCAAATATGAATTTGTGCCATTACCGGTTGGTATAACTAGAGATCGTAAATTACTTCTCACTGAGTACAACCAACCGGGCATTAGTAATCATCTATTTGGACAAAGTAAAAATCCAATAATTAGAGTGGCTAAATCAAATACAGGATTTAGTTCTAACGATAAAGGAACCTTTAATAAATCAGTACAGATTATATCATCTGATAGTATAGCTGGTATTGGCGAAAATATTAATACGTCAACTTATATTGATTTAAATGAAGACAAAGTACAAACTTATAATAGCATCAGCGGTGTTCTTGGATCTGCTTATATTGGTGCAAATAATTTACTTGGGTCTATGGATATTCTTGACTTGGATTATTTACCATTATATATTGGCGCATTAAAACAAGAGATTTCTGCGACAACTCTGTTTATCAAAGATAAATCAAAGCGATTAGAAACCACATTATATGTAAATGGTTTGCAAAAAATTAATACACCAACAGCCTTTTCATTATTTATTGGTCAACCATTTATACAAACTGGCATTACTCTTAATATTGAGGCACCAAATTTTGAGTTTATGTCATTATTTACATATGAAGTTGCTCCATCGGCTATTATGCCATTATCAATTACTACTCCAGACATTGATAATAGTCTCACGCTTACTTTTCAACCATTAGGCACTGGACAAATTCCATTAGTGGTTCTTGGACCAGTTTTAGCACCATCAAGTATACCTTTAAATACTCGCGGTTTGGCGTATAGCAACAATACATTTAGACTTGTGACTCGTGGTTTAGATTATGATTTTGGTGTTGCGAATTTAATTGTTAATGGTGTTACATCACAAAATAATGCTACAACTTTGGTTATGAATAGACCAGTAACAGATATTCATACATTAAATGTTGAGGGCGCGCAATTTGTTAATCAATCATTTACTTTATCATTTACTCCAACAATCGAGGTTATAACTACAGACGCACCACTGTTTATAGGTACACAGTTTGAAGCAGAATCTAAACACACTACATTAGCAATTATAGATACTGAAAGACCCATTAATCATCAAACCACATTATATATTGATGGTTTTATAGACTCTGCAAACAATATTAATAATGGAGAAAACAATTTTAATCTACAAAGAAATGAATCTATTGTAGACATTTCCCATTTACCAGAAACCTATGCCACAACCTTAACATATAATAATAGCTCTACAACTACAAACTCATTAACCAGAGTTTCTTTAACTAGTAGTAATCAATTTTTACAAAAAACAAAATCGATTTCTGCGACAAATGTATATCTCGGTTCACAAAATAAGTTACTAGAAAGTAATAATGCGGCATACATTACACAGATCAGTGATGTTGATAATAATGCAACAAGAGCATTTTATCGTGACGAATCTATAACAAATTTTGGGCAGTTGAATCACTTATTAAAACGCGATATATATGATTCTAATGGCAGATATTTTGTTCTCGGAAGTAAAAATGAAGATATCGCAGATATAGATATCTATAAAATAGTAGATAACAAGAATGTACAATTTATATCTAAAATTAGCATGGGCTTGGCAAAAGTTGTTCCCGGCACATCGGAAGCATCAGATTCATTATATGGTAAAAATGGTATAACTGATTTACCATTTGGTGATTCATTTGTTACTATTAGAAGACAATTAAAGTCATATTTCTCTGGTGTGTTTTCTAATTCTAACATTGATGATTCTTTATCTTCTATAGTCGTTAACGATTTGAAGATTTCTGATTTTAATACTTGTGCAATTTCTTTACGAGTAAGACTGTATTATAGTGTTGGAACCACGAATGAAACAAAAACGTTCAATGTAATTATATTATTCAAACTGTCTGATTTACAGACAGGAACATCTAATGTTACATCATTTGTAGGTCAAACAACTTATTATGTAGATCATTATCATTATTATATTCTACAAGAAAGTGGAAACGATCAAAGCAAATATTCCGCAGCATACAATCTTGCATTCTGTCAAGATGATTTATATTTCGAAAGACATAATGGACAATGGGGGCAAATTTGTAGATTGTTAGCTAGCGAAAATTATAGTTCATTACAAGTAGTTATAGATTATGCAGAACATCCAGATGTTCAATATTATACAAATACAAATAATTCACCATATATTTCTGATTCTAGAAAGAAAGCTGGTTTTGGTATTCCATTAAAGATATATAATGAATATCGTTCTGACAGTCATATTATGTTGATTGGCGCACAATTATTTGACCCATTTGTATTTAATACATTAACACAACCACATAATCCAAATGCGATTGGTGCAGTTTATATATATCGTCTTCCAACTGGATCTTCTACTTGGAATTATGTTGGTGCCATGTATGGTAAAGGCAATACATCTTCCAATGTGATAGCAAATCTAAATAACTATACTAGTTCGGGAATCGAAGATAAAGAATATTGCTTATTTGGTTTTGATTTTGATTACATGGATGGTAATACCGCGATATCTGAACCCGGTGGCTCTGGCTCTAATGAGATTAATGGTGGAAAAGTTTATTTATTTAATATTGAAGGCTCTAATATCGCTCTATTAGATCAGTATTCTATTAATGATATTTCTTTGCCGCTTGGTTATACATTAAATAGTCAAAATAATTTTGGCTCATATATAGTACTTATAGATAAAAATACACCGATAACTTTTTCCAATTCTTCTGCTGGCAATGGATTGATACATAATTTGTCAAATGGCTCAACATTAGTTGCTAGTTTAGCTTATACTCAATCAGAATATACTACTCTTAATGAAGCTAGAGCCAACATAGAAAACGAAACTAAACCATATGATCCAGTATTGATCAACCCATCAATAACAACCAGATCTCAGCATGTATTATCTATGAAGAGGCTAAATTTTGGTAATTCAACTAGAAAGCTGGGCCTAGTAAGAGAATTTAGAACACGTAGCGATAATTCTAATTTCACATTTGATTTACAAAAAGTATTTATAATGGATGTTCAGCCAATTGGATTTACATTATTTATTGGCGGTCCACCGGCAAAAAACAACACTTTAACATTACAAACACTATCACATGAGATACTAAATGATACTTTATTAACTAGCATTTATGGTAAAGAAATTATATCTAGTGGATTAAGTTTAGTAGCTGCTAGTAATTTTGGCTTGGGCGATATGCCATTACATATAGAATATGTCAACGACAACGCAACCACCCTATATATTAGTTCGCAAATACAAATTAATTCTGATGAATTTACAACCAATATTACTGGTAAAGATATATATAACATCAATACTACATTATGGACATCATCAGCAATTAATAGCGCGTCTGGTATTAATTTAAATACTTATGGACAAAATATACGCACTAATACAGCTAAATTGTATACTAGAGGATATACTAACGCAACCATAAATACAACACTAACAACTAGTGGAATATTTATGGACAATAATTCAGCTAGTTTAATTGTAACCGGGCATATCAATAGAGCCACTGGTATAAATACAGTTATTGTTGGATATGATATAATTAATAATAGCGGCATGTTCTTTAGTACTAGCGGCGCTATACTTGGCGACATATATAGAACAACACCACTATTTATTGGCAAAGACGCATACGCCAATAATGCAACATCAATATTTATTGACAGTTTTGTAGTTTCCTCTGGATCTGAATATAAGGCAGTAGGCAATACTCTGCACATCAACGCTAGACCATCGTCTGTTTATGACACATTTGATTCTCATTCGTTATATATAAACGGTCCAGATCGTGAATACTTAAACACAGATGCCACCATATTTATTTCTGCACCAATTCCAGAAATCTCAGAAGATGGCGCATACATACATTCTGGATATTTAATAACAACAATTACTGGTAACAATGATGCAGGCTCATTTTTTGCCTCTGAAAAATATCAAACACTAAATGTTGTTGGCAGTATTGCGAATGCTAGTGGTATGTCGCTTTATATGGAAAGACCAACTGCTAATGCGCTAGGACTATTTATTAAGGATTTAAATCCAACTTCTACAATTACTACAGCAATTAGTGGAGCATTTTATGGTAGTGGATCTACTGATTTGTGTGTATTAGGACCAACACCATCTACTGGAACTTTTTCGTTATACATTGAACAACCACAAAGCAATCTGACCACACTAACTACTAGAGGTTATTTAGAGTAATATATGATTACATTTATATCGCATGATACAAATCAAACAATATTGATAGGTGGACAATCCGCTTTAGGTGGTGCATCAACTGGTGTAATTGGCCCAATGCCACAATATTCCATATCCCGTGAAGATTTATTCACTGGTGATGGAACATATATGAATACAAAATTCAATATCAATATTACCGGAACAGCCACATTAGCATCTTATAGCAAGTCAGATTTACAAACCAAAGGATCGCGTCAAGCTAGTTTAGCTGGTGAAGCGGTAAAATTGTTATTGTCAAATAAGAATTCACCAATGATGGGATATGGCAAACTACAAATTACTCCATATGGTGGTTTATCTGGTGGTCTAATTTTTAATGATGCCAAAATAATTTCAATAGAATTACCAGTTCAAAATGAGGAAAGTGCTGGCACACAATATCTAGAATATAATTTTGTTTTTGAAGCATATGAAGATGCTAGTCAATCAAGTGCTTCTAATGCACCGGTATCGCCAGCTAAATCAGAATACTGTTTAACATCGGCAGAAGAAACTTGGGAATTATCTCCAAATAGTAGTGAAGTAGCATTTTTTGGTAGAAATTTTATTGGAGATGACCAGCATACAACTTACACGCTAACTCATACTTTGAGCGCTGTTGGTGTTACAAAATATGATGGTAATGATCTAGATAAAAATAATGGATATGCTTGGCGTCAAGCTGTTTTATGGGTAAAAGAAAGACTAGATAGAACATTAACCAACGATCTAGATCCAAACAAAACAATTACTAGAGATATATTTGATAATAATAAATCAGATGCAATAATAAATCAATTTAATGCATTCTATATGAATGAAAACAATAATACATCCTTTTTTGATTTAAGCGGATATAAAGCTAGAAATCATATCAGATCTGTTAGTAGTGATATAGGTGCTGGTTCTTATTCTGTTACTGATACTTGGTTAGTATCCTTAGATAATATTAAAGCTATTTCTGATATTAGTGTCAGTATAGATAATTCTATTGATGATATTAATGTAACTGTTAATGCCAATGGAACTATTGTTGGTCTTAGTGAGGTTGCTAGCACTAATATACAAAATAGTGATAAGTATGATAATGCACTATCAGAATATAATTCTATACTTGCAGATCAAATTGGAAATATTCTTCAAAGCAAGGTTGGTCAATTTCTAGAAGAGAAATATGGGGATTTTAATGCAGCTGGCACTCAAACAGGCACATTACAAACTCAGCCAATATCTTTTCAAGTTACTCATGATAAAGTTAATGGAGTAATTAGTTGGAATTTATCATTTAGTGATGCTGAAACAATTACTGGTGCAATTTCTAAAAATGTACAATTTACGTTTCAAAATGATTGGGGAGGAGATGCGGGGGAGCGTTATCATGATTCACCATCCGTGATACAAATTGTAAGTGGCGGTCCATTTATCTATAATCCAAATACAACCATAGAACGCAAATGGAGTGTGTCTGTTGATTTAGTAATGGATTTTAATAGCAGGGCAAACAAACCAGATGGTAGAACAGCGTATGATGAGCCATCAATTACACAACTTAGCAATAGTCCTCCAACGATAACAGCATCTACAGAATCTTGGAATCCAAAAACTGGTGCATATAATTTTACACTGGAAAAAACCTATATTTAGGAATACAAGATGGCAATTAAATTTTATTCACATCATCCAGATATTAATGAAGAATTAGTGATAGGCGGTAAAGATTCCAGTTTTAGTGCTATGGAGGTTGGCGGATATGGTCCATTTCCATCATATTCAATATCGAGAGAAGATATTTTTGCCGATGATGGATCATATTTGAATTCAAAATACACCATTAATATCACTGGATATGCCACTATGAAACCCAGTGATGCTACAGATATATTAGTAAAGGGAGGCAGACAATCAAAGATTATAGGCGAACAAGTAATTAAGTTACAATCTAATAGAAGTAAATGGCCTATGTCTGGATTGGGTACATTAGATATTGAATTATATGATGGTACTGATAATGTTTTACAATTTCATGATGCTAGACTAACCAATATAGAAATTCCAGAAGCGACAGAAGAATCTTCTGGTTTGCATTATACAGAATATTCTTTTACATTTGAGGCATATAATTTTAATGACCATGCTTTGCCAACAGACTCATTGTCAAGCGTCGGTGAATCATGGACATTTGATCTTAATGAAGGTCAATTCTCTTATGAATACGATGATATATCAAATCAAGCATGTAAAACATATACAATATCTAGAACATTATCTGCTACAGGAATTAAAAAATATGTTAATGGCATTTTATCCAAAGATTCTTGGAGGAGTGCATCAAACTGGATCGAAAAGAGAATTTTAAATATAATAGAAACAGATACTAAAATTGATGAACATATTAATTCGATCACAATAGAAAATGATGATATAAAATTTCAACCAATTAAAATGAATTCTGAAGGTAGTTCAGAAAAAATTGTACCAGATTTAAACAATCAACAAAGATATAGAACATTCAATCATTCTAGAAATTCTAATACAGATATACCAAATGGCTCATGTACAGTTACAGACACTTGGATATTAGCATTAGATAGTAGTACATGCTTACAGTCGTTTCAATCTAGTGTGGATTTTAATCAAAATTCAAATGCTCCAACTATAGAAGTTAGTGGAGAAATTACTGGATTAAATACATACAATATTACTGAGAAAAAAAATAATGCATATTTAAATGCGAAAAATATTATTAATAAAAATATGAGTAAGGCATTTAACTTGGCACAATCTGCTTACGATAATAGTGGAATAAGTGGCAATCTAATACCAAGTGCTTATGAGGTAAAAAATAATAAACAACAAACTAGTGTAAGTCATAATAGAAACAATGGAACTATTACTTGGTCTGTTACATATATTGCTGATAAATTTTTATGTGATCCAGACTATGTTCAATCTGAAAATATTACAGAAACATATGACAATCCATACGGAGAAGCAAAACCAGTGGCGATTATACCAATTATTGGTAGACCAAATGGTCCAGTTATTCAAACATTTACTACCGGTAAAGAGATGAAAAAAAATGTGACTATAGATATAATATTAAAACCGAATAAAAGAACTCTTGCAAATGGAAGATTAGCAGTGAAAGGTTTTTTAAGTGGTGTTGGATTAATTTCTACAAATTCTGAATCATTTAATCCAATAACTGGAGCATACAGTATAAATATAGAATGGACAAGTTAATATGGCTATAACAATGTTTGGTGCATTAGTTAGCGAGATAAGCTCTTCAGTCGCTTGGGGCGGCGAGGGTGGTTCATGTCAAATGACAGTAGTAGAAGATCCAGATAATCATATTTTTATTTCTTTACCTGAAGTGGGAACACCTGTATTTATACAACATGGTGCATTTTATTTTGGAGGAATATTTCAAAGATATACATATAGAGGCAGTATTTCTGGTCGTTTTTATGATGTTATTATAGAGTCTCCAGCAAAATTACTAGATGGTATTCAAGTAATATTAGATGACTTTAATGGCCGAGTAGTTGGGGCCAATAATAGATATGCACCAGAAGATGGTAAATTATTTACTGATCAAATACGCAACGTATACAATGTTTATGGTGAAGTAGAGTCTAGAAATGGATTTGGTAATTCTTATGTTAATAGTTCTGGATTTCCAGCATATAGCTTGTTAACTACTTTGCAAGAATTAATGAATAGGAATAAAGCAGTATTTGGATCTTATTCTTATGGATTAGATATATCTCAAATAATAAGTGCATTTGATGGTGTAAACTATAGAATAAAAGGGCCAGTACAAAGTTTAGCATCTATTATAACTGAGTGCTGTGAAGCGGCCGGTTTAGATTATTTTGTAGAATTACTTGGAACTGGTGCCAATAATGTGATTTCTAAGCCACAAATCCGTCTTAGAACTATTAATAGATCTACTAGTTCTGGTCGTGGCGAAGTAGCAGACTTAGTTTTAAACGCCACCAATCTTGTGTCTGGTGATGTAGGTGAAGAATTTGCACTACCAGTTACACAGAAGTTAGTAATAGGTGGCCCAGTTTCTAGATGGGTGCCACATGATATGTATAATAGTATACCATTATGGGGAAAGTTGTCTAATGGACAATATATATATACTCCCGGTGTCACTACTCCAACAGCCTATGGTAATCCAGATTTTCCAATACCAATAGCATTAGATGAATACAGTGGAGAGGCTGGTTATATGGCAACTTTATTTGAATTGAGAATGGCTACAGGGGGCAAAGAGACTTGGGAAACATTCAAAATGTTTGAAACTATCTCCGGCAGAGAGCGCAATGGGTACAACACCGTTTCATCTGCTCCTTGGATAGGTAAGGCAGAAGTCACAGCCCAAATAGTTAACTTAATGAGAGGCAATCGATTTGTTTCTTCTGACGCTGAACCAACAAGTTTATCTTCGACCCAAAAAAGATTACTTAGAGATTTACAAGAACAATCTGATTTAATATTTGCTGCTGTTAGCAAAGTAGCAAGTAATTTTTATGGTCAAATGTTTCTTATGCCCTTAAGATTAGATCAACAAATTAGATATATACAGGATGATATACAGTATGAAGCCGCTTGGGATATAGTTGATAGCGCTTTTCATCCAGATGTGCCATATAATGATATTGCTTTTTATGATGGAGAAGGAAGATTAAGGGGCGTATCTGAATGGCCTCAAAATTCTTTATATGATTATAGCGGTTTTGGTGGAGAATGGGCATCATCTCTTGATGGTGGTATAGCTACTACAAAAGGTGGGCCAGAAAAAGAATTATATTATATTGGTGGATATCCATATGTTATAGTCAAGTCTGGCGCTCAAGTGCCATATTATGATGGATTAACTACTGCTGATTTTGGTATAGGAGTATTAGTATATAAATTTTTTGGGGTATGGCTAAATCCAAACTCATATTTGACATCTGGAGGAAACAACTTACATATGTCTATTCCTCCAGCTATGGCGCATCCAACTTTAATTGGCATACCACAACAAAGTAATATTTATTCTTGGGGTCCGTGGTGGGCTTGGGAAGGTGGAGCAGTGGGCAAGTCGGAAATAGTAATGGATGAGTCATTAAAACCAGAAACATTTGGTGGTTACGATACTTTGGATTTAGTTGGTTTTGCTAAAGCCACAACTGGAACAAGTCAAGCAGTACCATTAGAAACTGGTAGTGTGCAAGTGGTTGGTCGGCCAACTTTTAATCTTGCAGATCAAATAGCTGGTAGTGCATATATTTCTGGCATAGATATTAAGGCCGATCCCGGTGGAGAAACTGTGACATATAAATTCAGTAGTTGGACTAGTCAATTTGGTAGAATTTCTAGTGCAAATATTGATAGAATTGCTAAAATATATAAGGGTAATTTAGCTTTATCTCAGCGCAATAGATCACAAATAGAAAAAAGACCATTACCTAAAATAAAGTTTGAAAAATCAGAACTGGGGGATTCTTTTAAGAACAGAGATAATGCACAATCAGAATCTCCAGTTATGATTCACAGCTACATGAATGAAACGCTTGGAGGAATATAATGCCAATAGAGATTAATTCATCAACAGCAAAAGCTGGGTCATATGTAATGGCTCAAAATTTAGAATATTCTGCTGGATGCTCTATGGAGCAGATATTTACTCCAATCAATATTATCAAAGGTAGTTCTGCTCCCGGTCCCGGTTTTGCACAACCACTAACTCCAAGTTTCGAAAAAGGAATGTTTAATAATGAGTCAGTTGGTCCAACTATATTAGAACTAAATCCTTATTTTCCGGTTATATTTGGTGATAATGGTAGTAATTTTATAGCTAATTGTGACTATAATTTAGTTGTTCATGCTCCATCGGTTGATTTCAATATCAAAAAAAATTCAAATAGATCTTCAATAAGTCAAATTAAGACACAGGGGCTAAGATCTCCATTAATTCTTTCTGGATGGGGATATGATATTGCCGGTATGCCCGTTCCCACGACTAATGGTACAGATTTTAATCCTAGCCTTGTTAATCAAAGATCATCATGGAAAACAGGACCATTACACGTAATGTGGGATGATGAAAGACAAATATGGACCGGTGGATATCAATTAGTATATGGTGTATTACAACAAAGAATTAGACCTCCTAATGGTGTATTAGCAGGCACCACATTTAAAGTAAAAGTTCTAAGAAGGATTAATGGTCAACTTACTAGCGACTTAGGAGAAGAAATTCAATGTATAAATAGAGATAAAAATTTTGAACTAACCATATCAGATAAAGAAATAGAAGAAGAAAAAATATTTGTAATTTGTGCAAGAATTAACTATGAGTGGGTGCTTCTATGGGCCACAAGTAAATTTGTGGTTTATTTTGGATATTTTGATGATGATTGGAAAAAGCTGGATTTAAAAACTGTTAGACAAACAATTCCAGAACCAGAACAGGGTAAAGAAGAAGTTCAAGTATATAATAACTTATTTGAGAGCGTTGGAGTAAAAGAAGAACGTACCACTTGTTCTTTTATATATGTTCCAGAACAAGAAAGATATTATCTTATTTCCGTAGAACAAAAAGCGTCTGAAGTGCTTTATGGATATTTTAGTGGTAAATGGGAATTAAACGATACCAAAACTGTTAGACAAACCAAGCCAGAGCCAGAACCGGGCAAAGAAGAAGTAGAAGTAAAAAATATACTTTTTGAAAAGGATATACACAAACCCGAAAACGAACAAACAACATGTTCCTTTACAAAGATAGAAGATGAATATTATTTAGTATCAGTTGAACAGCAACCCGAAATGTATATTGGTTATTTTACTAACGATGCTAAACGTGGTGTGCCATTAGAAGTCTTTCAGTTATATCCAGAGCCAGATCCAGAGGATGGATCTGTTACTGTTGAAAATAATCTTTTTGATCGCGCAGGTGAAGTAGATGGAATCAAAAATTATTGCTCATATACTAAAATAGGTGATAAGTATGAGTTAATATCTATACAGCAGCGTAATCAACATTACTTTGGTACATTTACCGGAGAGTGGAAAAAAACGGAAAAAAAATCTGTTAAAGTTGTTGTACCAAGACCGGACGCTGCAAATGATACATATGAAGTAGAAAATCTTATTTATACCACAATAGGATCGTCACAAGATGATAAACCTAGATATTGTTATTTCATAAAATTAGCACCAGCATACGGAAGCAATCTTGGACTTACTGAACCGGATCGATATTTATTAGTAGCAGCAGAAGAAGAATCATCGCCATTATTTTTTGGCTACTTTAGTGGTAAGTGGAAATTAAATGAAGATAAAACAGTAAGACAAACTAAGCCAGATCCAGAAGAAGGCAAGGAAGAGGTAACCGTTAGAAATCTACTCTATGAATCAGATATCCATAAACCAAATAACCAACAAACTACATGTTCATTTACTAAAATAGAAGATACTTATTATTTAGTTTCTGTTGAACAACAAACTAATCAAATATTTTTTGGTTATTTTACAGGGGAAGCTAAACGTGGGCAAACATTAGCAGTTTTTCAATTATATCCACAACCAGATCCACAAGATCAACAACCAGTAGAAGTTAGAAATGGAGTTTTTGATAGGGCTGGAGAATTTGGTGGTGTTCGTAATTATTGTTGTTTTACTAAAATAGATGATAGATATGATCTTATTTCTATACAGCCAAGAAATGAAAATTATTTTGGCACATTCACTGGTGAGTGGAAAAAAAATGAATTTAAAACAGTTACAGTTACCACTCCTAGACAGATCGGTGGAAATACCGAATTCAATGTTGAAAATTTGATCTATGAAAAACTTGGTTCCTCTGGAAATAATACACCAAATTATTGTCATTTTGTTAGACTAGCCCCCGCTCATGGAGATGATTTGGGTCAAGGTGAATCAGATAAATATTTATTAGTCGCAGCAGAAGAAACTGGTTCTGAATTAAGAATAGGATATTTTGGTGACAAATGGAGAATAAATGAAGAAAAGGAAGTAACACAGGTATATCCAGAGCCGGGCGATGATGGACCAGATTATACTGTGCTAAATAAAATTTTTAATGAAGTAGGCATTGATGGTACTAAACAGCATTGGTGTAGTTTTACAAAAATAGATGATGAGTATTATTTAATATCTGCCGATAATGAACCATCTACTAGATTTGGTACTTTCAATAGTTCATGGAAAAAGGGCAATAGTGTAACAGTTACTCAAACCCATCCACAGCCAAATCCAGAAGACTCCGAAGTGCAAGCAATAAATCTTATTTATGACGAAATAGGAGAACCCGGTGCTAGCAATCAAGTCTGTGCCTTTACAAAGATTGGTAATCAATACTATATTATTTCTGTACAACAATATGATAGTATTTATATAGGTAATTTTTCGGGTAAGTGGGCAAAAGGACAAAATAAAAGTGTAACAAGAGTCGGTGGTGGGCCACCAAGCAGTAAAGGCACTATAGATATTGTTTTAAATCCTTGGACTAATGTTTCGCAAGGAAGTGCCATATATGTAAAAATTGGTAATACTTACTATTTAATAGCGGCTATACCAGATTGTGATGATAGTAATACATCTAACACACCATATTAATAAATAAAAGGAAACTAATGATATATTGTTGTTGTACTGGAGGTTGTAAATTGATCGATATTTTGAATGGAGCTGAAAACTCGGGATGGCCCGGTTTAAAAATTTCTATTACTGGATCTATTATTAGATATGGGACTTATGATGGAGTACCAAATGGATTTTGGCAAGGGCGATGGCAAACAGGTAACGATCCATCTAGTGTTTCACTTACTTTTGATGGGAAAAAACCAAAGAAAATTATTGTGCTATCTTCAGCAATGGAACGGGGTGAATCACATATATATTCTGTTGTTGGATATGCTGAATCTGTGATTCTTGATTTGGCTCGGCCTTCTAGCGCATATAGACAAGGAGAATATAATCAATATTCTGATGAGATATTCAGGGCAGACGGGCAAAGGGGGACGAATTCTAGATTTCGTCTTACAATAACAGAAGATACAACTGATAGTTTATTAGGTTTTGTTTGGGCGCATAAAACAACTAACAATGCAAATGGTATGGTAAATGCTATATTTTTGTGTGATAGTTTAAATAGTAGTGCTACATTTTCTTCTTAATCAAGAAAGGTATTGTATCTATGACAACACCACCAATGATACCACCATTAATTCCACCAACACAAAATGTCTTTGAGTTTCCCGGCACAGAATTAAAAAAACTACTTTTAAGATGGCCTTTTTATATTAAAATTACTGGTAATTGTTCTTGTTTAAATCGAGCTAAACTCATGGATGATCTTGGTACAAACTGGTGTGAAAAAAATATTGATACAATTGTAGGATGGCTTAAAGAAGAGGCTACAAAACGTGGACTTCCATTTATAGAAATAATAGCACGTATTATCATAAAATTAGCTATAAAAAGAGCTAAAAAAAATGCAAATATCAAATAAAAATTGTGTATACAATACTAGATTAATCTCATTTAAGGAGACTATTAAACATGGCAGATATTAGATTTCAAGTAATTGGCGGGGCAAATATGGTGCCAAGCCTTTATACCCTAAGTGGATCTGGTTTGGCTTTTTATGGCACATCAGCTGGTTCATCTGTACAAATAGGCTCTTATCAAGACAATACCTATGTTGCTAACGCAGATGGTAGTGTCTATAAAAATGCCACAAACAATATAAAATATATACCAAACGTATATCCAAGCGGTATGACAACCGTTGATGAGTTTGGTAGCTCTGAATTCACATGTGGTCTATCTGGTATTAAGTCTTATCAAGCTACACTTGGTATTGAATTTAGCCATTCATCTGCCGTGAAAACTCAAAATGTTCAGCTTCGCATATATGATAGAAGCAACATCAATTATCCTGCTAGTGGCGTAAATACTAAAGTAGCAGAAATTATTAATCATAATGGCAGCGCATTTAACACTCAGGGTGGCACTGGTTCTTCTATTGTTGTTGGTAGTGGTGATGCTTTCTGGTGGGGCGAGGCTTGGCCCACGCAGTTTGTCTCACAAAACTACTACACCAATAGTTCTGGTGAAGTATTTAGAAATGGCGCAGCTGGTACAAACGTAAATGGTGACTCAAGATTATCCGCTGCTGGCATTGCTGGCTCTTATACCACAGTGGGTGGTACAGGTATTGTTGTGCCATTAGCTAATAGCCCCGGTAGTGGTCAAAAGTTATTACAAAGAAGTCAAGTAGCTGGTGCAGAGGGTCAGATCTGGCCCAAGTGGACACAGTATGTTACTAATAGTAGTAATCAAACAACAATGTTGGGTGCTATTAATAGTTTTGGTGATGGATCTACAGGATCTAACAGGCCAAAGACATATGGTGGCACTGGTGTAGATACTCACCATACATGGGCCGTCGCTCTTTCTGCTTCTCCTCTCTCTATCGGAAGCAAAGAGCAGTACGGATTATATATCTCATTAGAATATCTCTAATATTCTCTATATACTGTGTAATAAAAAACCCCGCTCAAAAGGCGGGGTTTTCTTTTTTCACTTAGTGGTTTTGGATTTACCATCCCACTTTTGCCATCCCTTATCTGGTAAATAATTACCTTCTGCGTCCTTCCTTCGTGGGAACAATCCGCCACCCTTTTTATGGACACCAAAAGCTAATTTGGCACCACAATCCATACATCTCAATTCATAATATTCATTACCATCGTTTTCTCTAACAACATATCTTAAATTTTCAGAAGAACACTTACCACAAACATTTTCGCCAAACACTTCTTCAAATGTTGCTAAATCTTTGAAAATTTCCTTCTGTGTTTCTCTTTCAATATCTATTGTGAGATTTCCGATGGTCTTTGTAATCTTCATTTTTACCTCCAGTTTGGATCATACCCCGCAATCTCTTCTGAGATTTTGCGTTTCTTGTTTTGATATTCATTCAATGTTGATAGCATACGGATACCCGTTTTCTTGCTAACACTATTAATTGAATCATATTGTTCTGATCCAGAATTAATAAACTTCAATACATTAATATCTAATTGTTTACACTTAGTGTCAATAAAATTTATTTGGGGATTGCTAATAGAGTCTTCTTCTTGCCACTCCCCATCAATAGTTTTGCTTGAATTTATTGTCTCTCTTACTATAGATTCAACATCTTTCTTTCTAGTAAGTTCTTCCGCTGACAAACATCTAATCTTTAAAGCTTTTCTTAATGCTCTACCTTCAGCCCTAGTGCTTGCTGTTGCCACAGGATGGGCGCAAAATAAATCATCCGTATTTCCATGCCAAACATCAGCTACATCAGAATATGTTCTCATATTTCCAGAATTCATCCAATCAAATACTACTTCAAACACCACAGTGGCTCTTCCCGGTCCATTGGGATCTAAAGATGGAAAAATCTGCACCGGTCTACTGATAACAATGCTACCAAGCACATCTTCCGCTACCCTTCTTAATCCGGCACAAGTTGGGTTACCATCTATTAATTCTTTAGTTTCAAACTTCGACATAATATAGTCATGCCATTCTTGTGAGCCATAAGATGGTATATTATCTCTTTCTTTTTCTAATGTATCATTAGTTTGTTCTTCTATGTCAAAAAACTGTTCACTCATTATTTATCTCCAATTCAATAAATCTTTGACCTTTAGGTGGAAACTTATTTTCAATACTGGATATGTGATCTAATACCAATTTGCACAACTTATTACCAATAGATCTTGTCATATGTTTACAAAGATATTTTATTCTAATAACACAATATCCATGTGTTAACAATAAACCATTTTTTCTTTCATCAGATTTAATAATTTTTTGAAGCTTATCTTCGCCCCATAATGGAAGAAAATGCTGTGGCCCATCTATCTCTATTATAGTGCGAAGTTGTGGCAAAAACAAATCTATTTCAAAATCTCCCGGTATGAGATTATTCTTGTGCAACATAATATCATAACCAAGTTTTTCTAATTTAATTCTCAATATTTTTTCCGCCTTAGATCCTTCAATTGATGCCTGACGCAATGCTCGTCCAGCCATCTCTTGTAGTTCTCTTTTTTTAATAGCCGACATTTCATCCCATCGTTTTTTAACCTGTGAACAAAAATCATCTTTTTTGGATTTTGGCATCTCTTTCCAGTTTTGTCTTATTGCTATGCCAATCTTATCTTTTTCTTGTTCTGTTCTTTTTTTTCCTCTAGTGGGATGTTTTATTCTACCGCTTTTTAGAGCTAATGATTGAGCTTCAGATTTATCTCGTAATTGTTGTCCGTTCTTTTTGAGAATACGTTCAATTTTCTTTGGATAAGTATTTAATTCTTTTGCTATACTACACGTACTCTTATTTTTAATAACGTATTGTTCTACAATATATTCTTCGTTTAGATCAGACATTAGAATAATCCTGTTGAGTAAGAGAAAGTAACTGACTAACATTCCAGTTGTCAACAATTCCTACTGTTTTCTTATTGCAAAAATTGTATATCATAGCCTCATGTGACTCACTACGGGCAATGATTTTTAATCTTGAATCACGTAATATATTTGTTATAGCGGAATATTTTGATGGATACGTTAACCATTCTAGATTCCATAAGTATAAAAATTTATTTGCATTATTATTAGATTTTAATAAAATACTAGCTTCATCTATAGTTGTAGCAATTGCCGTATGGTGATATCCAGACAAAAATGATACGCTTTTGCATGAAAACATAGCTGGTATTACTGGAACAGAAGCTCTTTTAAAGAAAACCGATACACATAAATCATTTTGTGATAATGTTTTATTAAATTCTTTTATGAGATAAAATGACTTTTGTGATGGCCCAAGGTTGTCAACAATAGCCGCTATGTTCATAATAATTACCTTTCTATCGTACCGCTAAACGATATGTTGCTGAGTTGATTACATAAATATGGATAAGTGTGATAAACATTAAAATTGTTTAAATGAAAAATATGATTTAGATGCCAATCAATCGGTAAAGCAAATGGCACTATTGTATCTAATGTTTTTTGTGCTGATTTCTTATTATATATTAGTGATGATGTTGTATTAGTTGCTGGATGCCCTGACAAGATATACCCATTAAATATTTGCTTAACCGGTAATATATTGTGACTAAAAGCGCCGCCTATAAATATTATGTCCCAATCGCTTGGAGCATCAGATATAACATCATTTAATGTAATACTATTTTCATAAAAATTACAATCATCTTCAAGAACTAGTAATTCATCGTAATCGCTTTCAAGAAACAATTCTAATGATTTTATATGCTTAATACATAGAGATATTGATGCTAACGAAAGCTCCCTATACACAGAATATGGGGACATGCTATGTTTGAGCGTTACATTTGAGTGCTTGTCAGTTGTGGCCTTATCATTAATATAATATTTATCAATTATATCTTTTGTTAGTTGTTCTTTGTCAAAATCTGTTATAAAACTATAGTCTTGTATATTTTGTTTTTCAAGCTGGTCCTCTATGTGTTTTTTTCTATCTGTTAATTTTTGATAGTGCAATATGTGAGTTTTAAGCATTGATCTTCTCCAGCATATAGTTAGACAAACCTTCGGGAGAGCAATAATAGTTATGCCATTTTCTTCCAGACATAGATATTGTGGACATTAAGTTCTTTTTATTAAGAACAGATCTAATAGTATCCGATATTTCATTAACCCAGTTATTTATTGGTATAAATGGGGCAGTATTATAAAAGTCAACATTTGGCTGTGGAACAGATAAAACAACACACCCACACATCATAGCTTCAAAAAACCTAAATGTTTCAAAACTAGCCGATCCGGTTGGAACAAGTGCTATTTTGGTATTATTCATTATCGCACAATAGTCTTCTATTTTAGCCCCATTATTCCATCCATTGTACCATAATTCCTTGTATTTGACACCATTTAAAGTCTTGGCTATCTCTATAGCATTTTTAAAATCTGTCCTTCTGTATGGGTCATATTGGCCCATCCAGCACCAATCGTACTCCCTATCATGTATATTTTTGCTAAAATCGGTAAATCCATTTAACTCACACAATGGCAGGGCAAATATCCGTGGTATATTTTCTACAGAATTAACATCACGATAATTTGACATTGGTATATATTGTTTAAAAATATAAGCAACATCTGGATCATTAATCTGTTGTGGTATTTTATGTGTTTCGTCTGATGTTAGTATTAATATCTTTTTATGTTTTGTTTTTGGCGTTGCATCACTCCAAACCTGTAAGACAAAAGAAAAATCATCTTGTAATTGTTTGGAAAGTATCTCTGCCGCCTTTTGGTATACATGAGAGTCTGGATTTTTATCAATTAGATTAATTATTTCAGACATTATTTCCGTACTCGTTTATTAGATTGCATATTTTATGTATATCTTTTTCGGTCAAATCTTGATGATTAGGCAAGTACATACCATAATTATCAATCAAATTTGAATTTTTGCTCTTATACTCTTTATACTTTTTTTTCCAAGCTGGCTGTGTTCCCATGCTTCCAGATATTAGTGGCCTACATTCTATATTATTTGTTTTAAATATTTGATACATTATATCTTTATTTTTTACAATTAGCGGGTATCCCATATTCGATATAACATTTTGATCTTTTGTGGCTATTGGCTTCCATAAGTCTTTTCGAATACAATTTACATATTGAAAATAATTTTTCTGCCTCTTTGTTACTATGTCTGATATTTTATCCATTTGGTTAATTCCAATAAACGCCTGTAGATCAGTTGATCTTAAATTAAATCCCATATGATAAAATGTATATAATGATGATATAGAATTTTCTGGTATATTATTAGATGCTCTATAGAAAGCTTTTGTGTTGCTGTCTAAGTCCCTATCCCATCCATGACTTCTAATCATTTTTATAATATTTGCTAGGTCTTTATTGTTTGTACATACCATTCCGCCTTCAATTGTTGATATGTGATGCCCAAAATAAAATGAGAAAGATGAAGCTAATCCAAAAGATCCAAGCTTTTTACTATTTACCTCAGAGCCAAGGCTTTCACATGTATCCTCAATTATTAATATATTTTTTTCGTTGCATAGATCAATAATCTTTTGAATATTAGAATTTAAACCAAGCACATGTACTAGCATAATTGCTGCTGGATTTTCTTCTTTAATAATTCTTTCTAGATCTTCTATGTCAATGCCAAGGTTATGCATATCACAGTCACACAGTATTGGAATCAATCCAAGCTGCATTGCTGGAAAAACTGTTGTAGACCATGAAATTTGTGGAACTATTATTTTGTCATTTTTTAACATTCCAGATTGGAGTAAACCAGAAACTATTAATAGATTCGCAGAAGAACCAGAATTACAATAGATAGAATGTTCACATCCAATAAATTCAGAAAATTCTTTTTCAAACTTAATTGTTTGTTCGCCCTTTGTTAGCTGTGGCATGTTTTGAAGCCAAAACGCCAACTTTTGTATATCATATTTGTCTATAATATCTGAACACAATTTTATTGGTTTATTCATTCTACAATCGTTTCTAATTTAGAGAGTATAAATTCTGGAGTGGCACATTCTGGTATTTTATTATCTGGAAAACATGGTTGTGTTTGTATATCGTAGAATAATTCTTCATTTTTGTATATCTGAAAAACACGATCATGCACTTCATCTAGATTATCAAACCTTCTCACATGTATAAACCCATCTTTATTAAACTCTTCTTCTACATCAATTCCGCCCCAATAAATTGGTATTGACCCCTCAGACATTGGGTGTATTAATTTTTCTGTAATCCATCCCGGTAAATCACTATTATCATATGTTAAATGAAATTTAAAATTCTTTATAAAATCTATTTTATCTTTTTCGTCCCCATTCAGTTTTGGGCAGGTTTGACAAAAATTGCCACGGCTTTCTACCAATAGACCCTTTGAGGTTGCAAAATTTATGAATTGTGGATAAGCTGTAGCACGATATCCTAAAGAATTATTTGTTAAAGCTGAACAAAATTTATCTTTTGTTTGTTTTTCTTTTGGCGTTATTAGTTTTTTGGGGCTAACTAAATAGGCTTGATTTCTACCGGGATGATATTGGTTATTAAACCAATCTATATACATAGACCATAATGGTATTCTTATATTTTTGTCATGGTTAAACTTGCATGATGTTATAGAAAAATCACATTCTGTATAATTTGGATCTCCAATTCTATCCAGTGACTCTACATACCAGTGAATAATTTTAGATTTACCCCTAAATGCTCTAGTAACATTTTTAGCCGCTACACTTTCTGTATTTTGGCATATAACGATATCTGGAGTTTCGTTTTGTAAGTTAGCAATAACATCATACTTTAATTTTAGTGTGTTGGTGATAAGATTATCATGAGGGAAAAATCCTCCCCACATATTATAAAAATTAATCTTGATTTGCCTCATTTAAAATTCTTTCTTTCCAGTATGTCATTGTTAATGTTTTAGATTTAAATAGCGAATAATCAAAATTGTCAATTATATTTTTTAAAAAATCCTCTGTTACTTCTTTCCAATCGTCTATATAAACTATTGGTAGCTTTTCATTAAAAAAATGTGTTATATGTTTTTTTACTATTGGTATACATCCAAGATATAGAGCTTCCCATACTCTATGCGTATCTATGCCATTTCCGCGTGGGCATAGGCAATATTTATATGTGCATAAATTATTAACATATGAATCAAATGCTATACCATTTATACATCTATACATATCAGCATTTATTTTTTTCATCCAAATATCGTAACAAAGATTATATCTTTCGGATGGAAAAGTATCTGGATTAAATTGTGCAAAAATTCTATTTTTTCTCTCTTGTTTGCTATATATTGCTTTATTAATTAAGTTTCTTTTATTAGGATGCCAATGCTCATTTTCTAATCCTATTGGAATAGGTGAGATCTTTTCATGGACATAGTTAACATTTGTACCGTACCACTTAATTAAGTTAATTGGTATATCTGTGCGTTCAATAGAATGGTCACTATTATGTGTCACTAATATAAATTTTATATTTGTATATTGCGCTATTCTATTCAATGCTTGTTGATATTCGTGCGTATTAGCATAAATAATTACTTTATCCTTATTTGGGATTGCATCTTGCCAAGTACATTCACAGACTTTTTTAAAACCATTCCCATCTATGTAGTCTTGCATATAAATTGTCCCAAATTTTTACTATGTATATGTAGATTGAAAATAGGATTATGTTCCGTATATGGCTTAACATCAAATACTGGATGTATTTCATTTAGTAGAATTTTTTGCCCTATATAATGTGATGGATCTACAAAACCAGCCCCATGACCATTATTTGTGCCACCTAAATACTGACCATAAGAACCCGGATCATATATAAAACCATTATAATTTTGAAATATTGGAAAACATTTAACTAAATTGTTTCTTAGGGCCATATTTAATAGTGACATTTCACTAATATGATCATAGCCAAACGATAATAAATTTTGCTCCCCATGTTCTAACAACATAATAAAATACGAACATAAATCAAACAACTTTGCTGGCGTTGGAAAATATGAAAATGCAAATGTTGTATGTGTTAATGACATTGGTGTAATAATTACATTTTGAGAAACTTCTACATCTTTTAAATCATGGTATATTAAAACATCATTCTCAAAATGGAATACTTCATCCATTGTATCTCTTAGCATTAGTTCTAATATATAGAATATTCTTTCAGCCGTTCTATGCCAAAACAAATCTGGACTAGGATATGTAGTATTTGGTGTGCCATGACGCCTAAATGAACATACTTGATTAAATCTTTTTAGTGTTTGCCCTTCAGCTAGTGACTCTTGATCAACCCACTTAATATTTAACTTATCAAAAAATTCTTGTTTATATTTACAAATAAAATAAATCTCAATTTCTGGATTAAAATGTCTAGCTTGTTCTAAAGATAGTGCAACATAATCTGGAACATCGTTTTTGTCTGATATGAATGTATTTATGAGTTTCATGCTATGTCCAAGTGTGTACAGTAAATAAGTCTATTGGAAGTGTTTTACATAGCTCTTTAGCAATTATTAATTCTTGTGTATCCCATGAAGTATATTTACCAAGAGTTTTAGTCTTTGTCAATCTAAATGTATACATCCCACTAAAGTTATGAGCCACAAAATTACCATATGTTTCAAATTCAGAAAATAAATATCTATCATCGGACAGATAGGTATTTAAGTGTTCGACAAATCTATTTATTTCTGGTAGCATTATTCTACAAAGCTGTTTGTCAAATATCATGAAGTCATTAATAAAAGTATGATTAGCCCACTCAGTTATTCCAAAATATGATTTCATAAAATTGAAATATGGTTCATGATGCTGCGCCCTATCGCTGATAAAGAATGTTTTTCCAGTAAAATGTATTGGACGATTAAAAATAACATCACTATCTATGCACATGTAGATATTATTTGCTGTAAAATCTTGATATAACTTAATTAGCTGTTGATAAATCCAGTTTGGTCTTTTATAATGTATTTGTTCAATATCTACGTTTATTGCTTCTTTATCGCTAATTGATATTAGTCCATCAATAGAAACAGCATCTGGAGTAACCAGATATGTATGCATCGGAGATGGATCTAGATTACGTAAAGAATCTAGACAAAATGAAATCTTGTTATAGTCTTTTGGATGTGATAAAATTATAGCATCATATATCATAGTTTATGTCGCTCAATATATCAATTTCTTTATGTGGACAATCAATGTTATCAAAATTTAATGTACTAAGTTGTATTCTATATCCATTCTTGTATAGAGTAGATAATTTTTCTGGACTATAGTTAAAATATGATCCAGCTTTATTTGATAGATGAGTATTTTGTATTCTATTATTTGGACTATTAACTACTGTGCTATTTTTTTGACAAACAATAATATTTGGTGTGACTGCCCAATATCTTTGCATTTGTGTTTCTAATTCGTTTGGAGATTGTTTAAAGTGATATTTCTTATCTAAATAAGACAATTCATCAAATATTTGAATTAGATCGGCTTTACGAAAAATATGACCATCTAAAGAATGTGAATAACTCCAATAAGAACCATAGTTATAAGCTGTTTTTGGGATTAATAAATAATCTGTAGTTTCAAAACAAATTCTCGGAATATCATCAATTACTTCATGTAAGTGTTCTCTTTTAATTGTATTCAAACCTAGTCTTAATGATATAGTACAAAATTCTTCATGATTAAATATTTGATCACATATTATGTGGTTTGTATTTTTATATACAATATCATCATCTGTAAATAAACAGATATACTGGTTAACGGCATTTTTACATAGGTCTAAACAGTCATGGTATATAGAAGACGTTTGTTGAAAAATATTTATATCTTGATGTTCATTGCTTAATATATCAAGCATCTTACTATAATTATCATCATATTTTTCTAAAACTAATATTTGATTACAATCAAGAAAATTTCTTTTAATTGATTTAATGCATAGATCTAATTGTAGTGGGCGATTTTTACTAAAAATTATTGATGTAATCATTAAATCTACCCTCATTTTGATTAAACCACTCAACGGTATATTTTATACCATCCATAAAGGATGTTTTGGCTTGAAAGCCCAGCAACGACTTCGCCCTGTTAGTATCTAAACATCTCCTTGGTTGTCCATCTGGAAAATTTGAATTAAATTGTATGCTTCCAGTATATCCCATTTCTTTTCCAATAAGCGATGCCAGATCTCTAATATTAATTTCATTACCAGTTCCTATATTAATAGGTTCTGGAGACACATTAGCCGTAATGGATTTTACTATGGCTTCTGCACAATCATCTACATATAAAAATTCTCTACTAGCGTTACCAGTACCCCATATTTCTACTACATCTTCTTTTTTGATTATTGCTCGCTTATATTTCAAGATAAGAGCTGGTATAACATGACTAATTCTTGGATCAAAATTATCATTTGGTCCATACATATTTACTGGAATTAAATTGACACAATTAAAATTATATTGTTGTTTATACGCTATAAGCATTTGCATTAATGTTTTTTTTGCTATCCCGTATGGAGCATTGGTTTCTTCTGGAAAACCATTCCATATATCATCTTCATTAAATGGAACTGGAGTAAATTTGGGATATGCGCATACTGTTCCGGCCATTACGAAATTTTCTAACTTGTCATATTGTCTACAGGCTTCTATTAAATTAACACCCATTATTAAATTTTCATAAAAGAATAAACCCGGATTTTCTTTATTTGCTTGAATACCCCCAACTCTTGCCGCCAAGTGTACAACAATATCTGGTTGATAATGAGCCAACATACAATCAACATATTTCTTATTTGTTAGATCCCACTTCGCTTTTCCATTTGCTGGAAGTATATCGTATTTAGTTTCTTCTGATAGTTTTTTAATTACAGCAGTGCCAAGAAATCCATTTGCTCCAGTTACTAATACTTTTTTAGACATTTATTATCTCCAATTTTTTTGTAAGAATAAGATTTGCAATTTGTGGCATATTAAAATAATGCATGATTTGTGCTATTCTATCAAAAGATGTGTGATATTTTTTTACTATTGATTGTCCAATATTAGCAACCTTTATTCTTTCTGACGGATGATTTAGATAATATTCTATTTTGTTTTGAAATTCGTCTGGTGTTTTAGCCATAATCAAACCATCACCAAATAATTTATATGAATCTACATAATCAGATATACAAAATCCGCCAGCAAATAAAATCTTGAAAATTCTCTCATTGACATCTATACCAAACGCATGTGCATGTGGCTCGCTTAAATTTGGACAAATTTTCGCAGATACAAAGAGATTCTTTACTTCTGTGTCACTTATCATACCACAATATTGATTTGAGGGCCATACTTGATTTCCAAAGATTTTAATATTATATTTACCAACATCGTTCATTAATGGAAATAGATACTGATTGATTACTAAACCCTTATAGGGCCAATAGCCACCAACAAACGCTATATCACAATCTAGTTTGGGATCATACTGTGCATTAGAATACATCATTATGTCCGCGCTCATCATTACTGATTTAGGTTCAATGCCAATAGATCTAAAATGATTATGGGTAATATTTATTGATGTTTCATCATAATGAATATATACAAAATCTGGTTTTCCTGTCTCATCTTTTAATTTCTGCAAAATCTGTTTTTCTGACGATGAGCAGTATAAAATATTATACTGCGATTTATCAACTATAGATTCTTGATCTCCCCAATCTCCAGCACGTAAAGCCACTTTTAAATGTGGTCTTTCATAGATACATTTAATCAAAGCTGGTTCTAAATTATATGTCTGTCCTAAAAAAATATCTGGTTCATATGTATCAAATATATCAAATGCTGGTATTTTTTTACAATCCCACAATATCGATTGTATACCACACGCATTAAATGCGTTTGCCCAAGCTGCTCGTTCAAAAAAATGAGCATGTACACCATCACTCGCTATCAATACTTTCATATATCAATATCCTTTATTCTATCTATTTCTGTTATGCTCATATTGTTAGGCTCATGACATTCAAAACAAGCTCCAGTATTTATCATCTCATTTAATAATTCAAAACACAACATTTTTTTATGTGTTGTTTCAAATTTTTGGAATAAATTTTTAGCTATTTTTGTTTCTTTACCAGTTAAGTATGCGATCTGACACCATTTAGTATTTAATCCATACGATAAAATACTAGCCTTGTTGGTGTCACTACATATTGTTACACCAACTTCACTATTGTTAAATCTTTTATTGCTATCTACTAATATAAAGGATTTATTATACTTGACATTAAATGTTTCTTTATTAAAGAATAAATCACCATGTAGAAATAGTATGTTGTCATTTAATGTATTATTAAAGGCTAGTCTTAAACTTTCAGCTGCGTTTGTGGTTTCATATAATTGGTTTTCCACAATTCTGACATTGTAATTTTTTTTGATGATTTTTTGGGCGTCGTATCCAACTACGCAAATAATTTCTGGACAATCAAATACAGTATTTAGTATGTCTATTTGATGTTCTAGTAGTGTTTTATTTTTTATTTTCAGAATACTACGAGGCTCATATGATTTAATTCTTAATCCAACTCCAGCACAAAGCATGATGATACTAATATTGCTTGTCTTCTTAGAAGTTTTAGGATTAATTCTTATCTTAGTAATATTAGTTGTAAATCTATTCATTATCTGCTACTTAATATTTTAGCGTTTTCTTTAAAGATTTCTGATGTCATTTTATATGATTGATTTTGTCCAGTTTGATTAGCAATGGCTAATATTTTTGGAACGTGCGTGAAAATACAAACCTTAGATAATCTTAACCATAAGTCATAATCTTCAGTACATCCTATAAATCCCTTGCTAGCTGCGCCATGTAACCTAGAATCAAAAATTTCTTTATTTGGAAGTATGACAGACTCTATTTTTGATTTTTTAATAAGGGAGTTGCTATGCACTATACAGCGATTTAACAATATATCTCTACTATATGATTCTTTAAATTCTGTTTTACGATAACCTGAATATACATTATTATAATCAGCGTATGCCACTCCTACTTCTTCGTATTCAATTAATTTTTCTACCAAGATAGACACCTTATTTTCAAAATAGGCATCATCAGCATCTAATATACCAAAAATTTCAGCCCAATCCCATGACTGCCATATAGCTACATTTCTGCCAGTACTTGCTCCAGAATTATTAATCCTAAAAGCATAAATATTATCCTTTTGTCTGTGGTCAATTGGGCCAGAATAATAGGGTTCATTTATTGTTGCACAATATTGGTGATCTGTGATATTCGAAATTTTTTCCCAAGAGTCATCACTAGATCCATCATCTAAAACATATACACGCAAGTTACCAGCGTAATCTTGATTAGTGGCGCTATTTATTGCTTGTATAACATATTTACCATAATTATAGTTAGTAATAATAATAGCTACATTAGGATTCATTGAATTGTTCCCATGTGATAAATGTGTCTGGATCACTTTTAATTGCGGCATTAGCCACTTTATCTAGAAATTCTCTATTATCTACAACATCATCTTTAAACAATTTCACGGTGTTTCCGTGGAGAAATTTGAATAAAGCTGTTTGAAATAATAAACCATTAAGTGGTTCTTTATATGGCTTGACAACACTAAGACGTTTTAGATCTAAATTAACTCGTTTATGGATTTTTTCAATTAGCTTATTATCTATTGATTCTCCAGACTCACACACATATGCCCACCCATTTTTTGCATGTTTGAAACATTCGTCTATAATAAATGGCATTGATGATGGCTGTTGTATTAATTGTACAATATGATGATTAGTGGTATCAAAATCAAAATATTTACATAACAGCTCTTGTATGCCTTCATTGTATTCTACTTTATCTGTTGATACTACAACATATCTGGCAGCAAAAGATTGATTCTTTATGTCTTTTATAGTGCTTTCTAATTTACTCATAGCATCCAAAGAATCTGTTTTTAACAAAACAAAAAATCCTACACACGGGATAATCTCTCGTAAGACAGTTGAAACTATATTTTCGCTTTCTTGTACAGACAATTCCTCTAGCCAATTTTGTGGACGATATGTGCTACAAAATCTATTTAAGATAAAAGCCCCCTCTTCATCGTGCGTATCATATGTTAATTTATTATGTCTATCTAGCTTGCATGATATCTGTATGTTATTTTCATAAACACTAAACACGCATCCATTACATTTTGTATTGATATTCATTTGTGCCTCCTGCATGTCAAAATGATCTTACACTCATTATACTGGAAGTGTTTATTATTTACTTGTAATTTATCTGGTAGATTTTTTATAATCTCATGAACCGATAAAATACTTTTTCTTTTCCCGCTAAACATTTTTTCATTTAATTCATCCAAATTAATTTCTTCCAAATAAAATCTCTTTGTTATTAAACCACAGTCAACTTCTGATATTATTAGTTTAGAATTAAGTCTCAATTTTTCAGTTATTTTATTAAGTAGTTCTTGTTGTTCATTTATAGCAAATGATGACAAAAAATCTTCACAAATAATTTCGGTAGCTTCTGATGGTAAAACTGAATCATTTAGCTGTGATAGATTATTAATCCATATATAGTTATCTATACTTGGCTTATGATTTGATAAAAAAATCTTCATATTTTTCCCTTGTAACGTTCTATAGTTGTATATAGTAGATTGTTCCAGTTATCACAAAACCTGTTTAGGTTGAACTTTTCTAGTATGGTTTTTCTTGCATTATCTCCGATTTGACGAGCTAAATCATTGTTGTTTAATAACAATTCTAAAAACGATCTAAGTTCTGATGGATCATTTGATATTAAGCCATCATACTTGTGTGTAATGATTTCTGGTATCATACAATTAGCAGTTGATACTATGGCACAACCACAAGCCATTGCTTCTAATAACACTGTCGGAACTGGCGAATGTATGGATGTATTATAAAAAATCATAGATGAAGAATATATATCTCTTAAGTGTTCTACTGATTCTGCTGGTTGAGAAAAACCGGCACTTTTACCATATACGCGAACTGGTAATCCGTATGATGTCTCTCTCCATAAATTAAAACCACAGCACCAATCTCTATTGGGCCAATCATTTACAACGGATAAACATACGTTATCTCGCTTATCTTTTGTTGGAAACCAAAAATCTGTATCCACACCATGTTCAACTACATTAGAATTAGATTCATTATAGCCCCATTTCTTTCTGCTGTAATCAGATATAAAAGAATTTGCAAATACTGGTATATTTTGAAATATAGATTTTTGTTGTTCTACATCCATTCTTATATCTGGAAGAACATGTGTATGTCTTAGGATTGGTATAGCCAACATTGACAATCCAGCATTTTTAGTGTTAGATAATGTGTCGTGAGCATATTGTAATCTATCACAGGATGTGTGTGATAAAACTATATCTATGTCTAAATATGGCGGTACTTCATTTATGATGTTGTAATTTTCTGGAATTACTCCATAGTCTTTATCCCAAGATTTGCCATAATTTAAAGCATAGAAATTATGACCAGTTTTTGATAAATTTTGTTCATATCTTTCATGCGTGGTAAATGTAAGAATATTTAGCTTATCTTCACGCTGTGGATGTTTTAGTATTGCTTTTATGTTTTTTGGAATTGCACTAGCAATCATTTAATAAATCCTTTATTGTTGTGCCAACAGACTGATGACTATATAACTTAGCTTTTTCTATGGCATTATGTGTATCATTTTTTGCTTCTACTGTATTCCATTTCATATAATAGTTTCTCATAGCTATCATTAGAGATCTTATATCTATTTCTGACCAATCACTATGCGCATTGTCCAAAAATGGAATTGTATCAACCGCCCCAAAGCATGGTGTAGTTCTTGACATTACTTTTATGCCATAACTAAAATCATCCATTCCAGTATTACTAGCATGTATTACTGGTAATCCAAGGGCCATAGCTTCTAAAGCTGGTATACAAAATCCCTCTGCCCTACTTGGCATTACAAAACAATGGCACTGTTTTATTACAGAAAGATAATCATTTTTATTAAGCTTACCACAAATGATGATTTCTTTTTTATATGAGGTTCTAATTTTAAGCCCTCTTTTTATTGATTCACTATAATTATTGATATAGTCAATGTTCTGCCTAGATGTTTTAATCATAAGATTGACAGGCTCTGTCATATCAAATTCAGTATGAAATGCTTTTATTAAAGCTGATATATTCTTTCTTTCAATAAACTCGCCAATAAATAGAAAATTAAAAGTATTCTCTAATTCTACAATTTTTTTTGTAAATTGTGCATTTAGATATTGATTTATATCTAAAGAATGTGGAACCACATGAATAGGAACAGTAATACCACTTCTTCTACATGCCGCCTTAGAATATAAACTAGGCACCCATATTTCATCTAATAAATTTGCATGATGTTGCCATGCAGTATCTTTAAAATTAGAGCTTTCTACGGCTAAAAATCCTATATTTTTTTTATATGTAGAATCATATACATATGAATCTGGTAAAACATGCTGAATACATATATCGCAATTATAACTTGATTTTTTTTCTAGTTCTAAAATCTTCTCTGGTGGATTTCCATGTTGCACAGAATACGAGACACATCTTGGCACAACATCAATACCTATTTTGTCCATTGCCAAAATATTGTTAATACAGGCATCAGACCAGCCACTACCATCTCTATAGTTACCTATATATAAAACTTTCATGATATTTTAAATTTTTCCAATCTGGCCTGTTCCCAATGATTCATTTGTAGTCTAAAATTTGTCATTTCTTTCATGGCTTCATCTATAGAAAATGGTTTAACAGTACTATATGATTGTATATGCGATTCATTAAAGTAAAAATCATGCTCAAGATTTTCACACCTATATCCAAAACTACAATCTCTTAATACTCTTCTCCAAAGATATCCGCCAATCCATTCTGGTTTTCCCAATACGTTATTAAAAATGAAATTAACCTTATCTAAAGATGTAGTCAACTGTTCTGGAATAGCATGTGCTGGACTAAATAATTTTGATGGTGATTTCCAAGAAAGATGCTCTGGTATAATTTCTGTATTTAATATATAGTCCATCCACTTATTTGCTGTCTGGTCCCAACTATATGCTTTTCTTGCTTTATTGCATACGCTAGTACCTATATTTTTTAATTCATCTTGAGTTTTTTCTGATAGCCTTAATAATATATCAATAAACTCTTGATTGTTTGGAATAGCTCTATTGCAACCGGTTTCGCATTCTTTACTAAACGCAATTGGATTTACACCTATACCTCCGATATTATCAATGACAGACTTCATTGCTGAATAATATATAGAAACAACTGGTAAACCACAGTATGCTGCTTCTAATTGCGGCATACCAAAACCCTCACTATTTGCATATTGTATATATACATCAAATATATTATAGATTTTAGCTAATTCTTTTTCTGTAATGCTATTGCCAATACCAACCAACGCATTAGTAAAATTACCACACGACTTACAAAACTGCATAGCATCTTGAAAAAAATCAGTAGTAATTTTACCACATTTTTTACATTTGTATGTAAATAATACCCTGTTAGATAAAGAATACGTGTCTAATAATTCTGGTATATTCCATCCGATATCTGGATAATATGTATGGCAATATAAAAATACATCATTTCTATTTGATAGATTTAGAAATTCTCTAAATGATTCAAACAAGTCTGGATAAAGTTTTCTTTTTTGATTACGCATGACGGTGCCAAATATCAATGAATCTGGTCTTAAACCGCATTGTGATTTATGTTGTGCCTTGTTAGCAACAGGAGTAAAACATTCACTTGCTGCTGGAGATGCAATGTCTAAAAACTTAATATTATCACACTGATTTAATAGTACATCTCTACCAAATTCTGAATATGTAAAAACAGCATCTGCTGATTCATATGTATTAATCCATTGATTATTTTGTGGTTCAGCATCAACAGTTGGCATTATTGCCCACTTGAAAAAATTTCTAAACGGCGATCTTTGCTGAAACTCAATCATCCACCAATCCCTAATATCTAATACAAAATGTGGATTAAAATCTAATAATACTTCATTAAAAGAAAAATCCCCAAATTGAGCGCTAGGACTTACTTGATAAGTCTTATATTGTGGATGATTACTTGATGGTTTATTGCCATAAATTTTCCAAGGAAAATCTTTGACATGTGGGTCATCTGAAGAGGCGTATATAGCTATTTGTGCAACATCTAAAGATGGATTTTGTACTAGTCTTTTTAGGACTTGATTTCCATATACAGAATATCCAGTGCTATACCACGGAGCTTCTGATAAGAATAAAACTTTCTTTTTCATATCAATTTTGATTTACAAATATTTTAAATGTTGTGATTCTAAAAACAGTATTATTATTTTCTTTTCTAGCTACGGCCTCTACTACTATATAGTCATTAGCCATTGATTGAGTGGTAATCGCTATTGCAGCACTATCCCATGCTTCAAATTCTAATATATCTTTTCTTTTACGCTTGTTTCCATCTTTATCTTTTCTATATTCTTCTATTTCTAGAAGAAATCTAGTGAATTTTGCAAAATCATTTGTTTGCAATTGTGGCGTATCTACAAACCTACCAAGAAAATGACACTTATTCATATGATCTATAATCCTCAAACTTGTGTAACTTTATTTACAATTAATGATGTGTTTTCCTTTTTAGAGATTTCTCCATTAATATATACTGTATTGCCTTCTGTCAATAAATCTTTATATTCTGAATAAGTCTCTGGAAAAATGGTAATAGAGTCTAGCATTCCACTACTGTCTTCAGCACACAAAAAAGCCATTATCTGACCGGGATTTTTACCCTTTTTTGTTTTGTATTGACGAACAGAGTTAATACTCACTACTATATTTGCCTTACCTGTTATCAAGCCATTGGATATATCTTTGCACATATTAGCAGCAAGAAATTGGTCAGAAGCATCTGTCTTATTGCATGTTAAAGAACATCCAAAATATTTCGATTCTTCTTCGGCTATAGTTACGATTGAATCTTCCAAGTTGTACATTGGATTTTTCAGTGAATTACTAATATCTAATACGATTTGCTGTCTACTTTGTACTATTTTTAGTGTTGATAATAAGTCTATTATACAGTCATGTAGTGATTTTTTACCAGCATAATTATTAGCTATATGATCTTGCTCTCTATTAGAAAGTAATTTCCAACTATCATATTCATATAACATCTTTTTTCTATGTTCTAGATTATATTTACCATTAAATGCTCCAGCAGATATTAAAGCTATAACGGATCTCTTATTAAGGTTGTATCTATGAATAATATTTATCAAACAATCTAGCCATGTATATCTAGTTATATCATGATTATATTTGATTTCTTGGATTTTTTTGCACTCTGCTTCTCCAACATTTTTAATATGATTTAAGCCAAAAAATATCTTACCATTCTTGATTGTGAAATCTGTATATAGATTATCTAGCCTTGGTGGATATACATCTATATCGTTTGATTTTGCATCAGTGATTAATTCCTTTATTTCTTTTTGTGAGTCTGGCTTTCTATGTGCATGATTTAGGTAAGTTTTATAGAAGCTTAGTGGTTTCCATTTTTTACAATACGCACTCCAATACGCATTGATAGCATAGGAGACTGCATGTGATTTATTAAATGCATATCTATTAGATTTTTCTATCCAAGAGAAAATTTCTTCTGCTGACTCTTTCGTGACTATATTTAGTTTTTCTGATCCTTGAATAAATTGTTCTTTGACTTCATTCATGAGTGCTGCATTTTTCTTGCCAATCGCTTTACGCAGTGAATCCGCTTCTTTTAGTGAAAATCCTGCTAGTTTTTGTGCAATCATCATGGATTGTTCTTGATATACCAATACACCATATGTCTCACTTAAAATTGACTCCAATGAGTCATGAGGATATGTTACTGGGTCTTTGGCATGTTTTCTATCAATATAATGTTGCGTCATAGATTTGCCATCTACATACGCCTTTAGACATCCCGGTCTAATTAAACTAATCAAAGCTGCAAGTTCTGATAGGTTTCTAGGTTTTAGCTGTTTAGCCCAATGTCGTCCAAGATTAGATTCTAATTGAAAAACTCCTTTGGTTTTTCCAGTACAAATCAAATCCCAAACCTCGTCGTCATCAAAATCATTTATGTTAAATGTTTTCATGTTAATTGTCTATTGTATATAGAGTTCGCTATTTGCAAAGGCTTTTTCAAACTTGATTTTCTTTAATAGATTACGCTGTAGCTTTAGAAATTTTATCAGTATATTTGCTGTATCTTTAACGTCTTGTAAGGCGTCATGTGAATTTTCTGAAGATATTCCGAAATAATCTCTTAAATAATCCATGTTATAACCTTTTACATCGTGATTATTTTCAAACCAGCAATATATATGATTCATTAGATCTATCTTGAATATTGGATTAAAGATCTTTTGCTCATTTTTGATTTTATCAAATGGTCCATATTGTTTACATAAGCGATCTACGATAACCATATCATATCCAATGATATTATAGCCAACAGCTACTGGTGCGGTATATGATGTTTTCTTAAAATTGTATTGATTACAGAATTCTGCAAATTTTTTCCATACAACTTTTGGTAGCGGTGCTTTGGCTAAAGTGTCTCTATTTTTTCTGGTAATCTCTAATGCCTTATCCTCAAGCGGTCCTACTCCAGCTTTAATAGCTTCTTCATCGTCAATTATTGGTCTAATTTCACTATTAAAGACTCCATTTGGTTGTAGTTCCAACTTCTTCGCATGTATGGCTACTGCGGCTATCTGTGTGGGTTGACATGTATTTGGATCAGCGCCACCAGTTTCAAAGTCGAACACAATATAATCTCTATGATTTGCCATTCAGTTTTCCTCTGGTTAATGCAAAAAATTTATCTACAGCTTCATCAATATTATGATACATATTATAACAATGATGCTTATCTGACCAAACTTGGTACTTTGCTGCTCTGGATATCAATTTGTTCTTGAGATGATTTTCTATGTTACATATAGACACACCACCACAATCTACAGCGCATCCAGCAAAAACAACAGCTTTAATATCTTGCTTAGTTATTGTCATTTTCGTCTCCAATAATCTCCATGATCTTACTTAATAAATCAATTCCAAGAATATCGAACTTGATATGTCCTTGGCTTTCTAAATCGTTCATTTCAAATGCGGCTATCATTTGATCGTTTTTGTCTTTAACCATTGGACATATATCTAGAAGTTTTTGTTGAGAGATTAATACTCCAGCCGCATGTTTGCCTTGCGACTTATTAGTACCCTCAATGTCGATTGCCTGTTTAAATATATCTGCTAGCGGTCCTTCTAATGTGCCATTTTCGTTTTTATAGCACCAATTCTTTAATGATTCAGCGTCATTATCTAATGCCCAATTAATGATAGATTTTTCACCCATTAATTCTAGCTGATCAGAGATTTCTGCCTCGTTTGGTATTCTTTTAGTTATCTCATTCATTTCAGCAAATGACACGGCATCATTAATCCTTAAAACCTCTTTTAATGCTGCTCTACCTTGTAGTCTACCGAATGTAATCATTTGAGATACATTTTCATGTCCATATTTTGTTTTGATATAGTCAATAATGTTATCTCTATATTCAGCTGGTACATCGACATCAATATCTGGTAACGAGATGTGGTCTTTAGTGTTTCTACCTTCGTTGTAGAATCTTTCAAAAAGTAGACCATGTTGGATTGGGTCCACATCTGTAATTCCTACTAGAAACGATACCAGACACCCTGCGGCTGAACCTCTACCGGGACCAGCTAACCATCCTCTACGCTTGACTTCATTGACTATATCTTGCACAATTAGAAAATATCCGGCGAGATTTGCATTTAGTATTACATCCAGTTCATGTTTTATTCTATTAGTATATTCCGTCTTTTTATCTTCATTCAATATTTTACCAGTTTTGATTAATCTATCCATCCACCCAATTCTACATAACTGCCTCAAATAATCATTTTCATTAATATCATTTGGGCATTGAAATTTTGGTAGTCGTGGTTTTTCTGTTATATCATATGACTCGCATAATATGTTTAACTTATCAGAAATTGATTGATAAATAGTATCACTTGGCGGAATAGTTAAGTAGAAATCATTTCTAGTAAAAAATTCCATATGCTCAAATTCTTCATTGTTTCTGATCTTTTTCTTTATATTTGGCAATGTTGTTTTCTGATCCGCACATAACAAAATACGATGACACTCTACGTCCTTTTGATCTACATAGTAGATAGCATATTGCTTTATATTACATTGAATAAAATTGTCTAGAAAAATTTTTTCTATATTTAGATCGTTAGACATACATAATATATTGTTGGTTTTAGCAATATCCTCTAGCATGATATGATCAATATCTGAAACTATTCTCATTAGTTCAAACCATCCAGATTTATTTTTTGCAATCAATATAAATTCGCCAAAATCACATCCTATAATTGGTTTAATGTTGTTTTTTTTACAGGCTTGATGAAACTCTATTGCTCCAGATATGGTTTTTTTATCTGCTATAACACAGCCATCATATCCATACTCATTACATCTCTTTGCTAAGTCGTCACATTGTGATAAGCCATTTAGTAAACTAAAATGTGTTTTACAATTTAATGCAATATTAGACATATTGTTCTAGCTCTCTTCTTATTTTTTGTATTTCTGATTGTATAATTGTTTTATCTATATTATTTCTATTTTGTAATACTTTATATAAATGTAGTGCGAGTTGTTGCTCATCTAGTATGTTCATATTATATATAGCTAATTTTTCAAATGTGTTTCTGGATATAGTGCTATTTAGATAATTCAAAGATGTTGATAAATAAAAATCTAATTCGTGCCACCTACACTTGAAGAATGGTGCATTCTCATAATACCACAGCTTGGGCAATCTTTCAACCATTGGAATTGCGCCCATTTTAATGCATTCAAAAAATCTAAATGTTTCTAAGCTATAAGCGCCGGGTGGACACAATGCTATTTTTGAGTCGTTTAATAGCTCAACATATTCTGTATGTGATAGTCCATTATTAAAACCATTAGTAAATTCTAATACATATTTAAACTTCTTGCCAGTTTTTAATATTAATTGTTCTATATTTCTTTTAAAAGAATCTCTAGTACCAGTGTGTGGTATTTGCCCCACAAAAGAAAAATCATATTTCCTTTCTGGAATCGGTTTGATTTCTATAGATTTCAACTGATCAAAATCGACAAATGTTCCTATTGGCATTGGATATGCTAGTGGATTATATATAGGATATTCCCATCTATCTAGCATAAAATAGTTTTGAAAAATAGCGTAAACATCATCTCTAAAAAAATTATTAGGTATAGAGTGTGTTTCTCTTGAGGTCGCTATTTCAATATTTAGTAAATCATCATTAAATATTGGCAATTCTGCATTATCATACTTTAGAATTACTCTGAATTTATTACATAATAAGTTGGCTAATTTTTTTCCAACGTTATATGTAAACATATTACCAAGATGAAATTCTTTATGTAAGTCGAGTAATTCAGCCATATTGTTTAAGATCCTTGATTGCCATATTATAACAGTTAGCTTTTACAATAAAGCCATTACTATGGTCTATATCCCCCTGTTTTAGAAATCTTGCCTTTTGAAAATATTCTGTTTTAGGAAAATATCCTAGAATCCAAGCCCTACCCCAGTTATTATTTTTGTATTCTATTCGCACGAATACATATGTGTCACATTTTTGTTTAGTATTATATGCCGCTATCGAACATTCGTAATATTCTTTTGGTTTACTTGTACATCTTTTTGTTTTTACGTCATATTTTTTTCCTTCTTTAATTATATCATAATCATAAGTATTATTAATCGTGCCATTAATAACAGAATTGGCTATTTCTTCTCCTAAAAATCCAGCCAAATTACCATCACCATTAGTGATAGAATTAACCAATTTACCCATATCTTTGGCCTTTTGAAAAGCTCGCTCTTTCATCTGTTCTGTAATTTTTACTTCTAACATAATTAACCCGGCGCTGAATAATATCCTATATCAAAATTATCATTAGTGCATTTTTCTATTGTTTCATCATATCCAAAAGCTCTTAAATGATCTTCAACATAATTGCACATTGGTTTATTTGTTCCCGGCCAATTGTTCTTATAGAAGTGACATAATTTAGTACATTTAAAATTAGATCTATCATTAGAAATAGGCTTAGGAAAATCATTATGTTGAATTTGCTTATATCTAGATTCTAGCATGGACAAGAAATTATTTTGATCCTGTTCATCAAAACACATACTAAATGGTCCACCGTCTTTAATAAAGAAGATAGACATAATTGATTGTTTATATTCTGGAAAAAGTTTAGATGTGGCATAATTATATAACATCAGCTGTGGGTCTTGACATAATTTATCATATGTTTTTTCTTCCCCTGTTGCCCAATTAAGTCTTTTTCCTGTTTTCCAATCTATGATTTCTATCACATCTTTATCTACTTCTGTTACAAGATCAATAGTACCCTTAATAGCTAATTGACCTTTAACAATTTTACCATTTGGTAATTTATATTCGTATTTAGCCCATCCAGTTTCTATTGGAATATCAAATTGTGGTTCTGCGGCAATAATTTTTCTATTACGTGGATCAAATTGTCCATCATTATATTCTAACGCTGTTTTAACTAAGTCTTTACAGAAAGCAAGATCTGCTGAATGATAGTCATGAGTGCATTTACTTGTGTAATGATCATAGCTTTTACTAATAAGCTTATCTACAAAAGACTTAGTAAATAAAGAGTTGGCAGTAAATGACAGATCTCCAATCGCGTCATCATTAATAGATAAAGATTTTTTTGTACTACTGGATTGTAATGCCTGTTTGCATTTAGCTAAACATTCCATAACCTTATGTACAATCGTACCAAGCTGTGCTTTCTTTCCAGATATGCTTTGATGTCCCAAAACATATGTAATAAAATACTGCATCTGACAATATTCATAATTGTTATAGCTCGATGATCGAATATATGTAATAATCATTTTATTCCTTTATTTTATGTATGCCACCAACCTTTTGTAGCATTGATTTATTATTTGGTATTATTTCTTTACCTAGCCAACCCCAGCTATCTAATATTTCAATAAGCTTAATATTGGTTTCGTGTATAGATAAATCTTGATTATCTATAGTTGCATCAAAATGATTACACTCCTTTAGTTCCGCTTCGCTACTATGACTATCGTCATATAAATTTCTAGTTAAATATATCACTTTACCACCAGCATTCTGTATAGCATTCACTTCATTGATAAATCTACAATCATCTACAATTGCTACTAATGGTTGTTCATGATTAATGTCATTCAATAATCTACTATACCAAATATCTTCATATATTTTCCTACATATATCTGTGCCAAAGAATTGTAAAAATTCTCTGTGTGTCATCTTGCCTTTTTGATGGTAATGTAATATTCCACTATCTACTAATTTCTTTATTTCTGGATTGGTAAGTAAATCTTTATCTGTAATAACAGATGGCATATCTTCCCATCTATAGAATGTATTCGCATTCTTCATGGAATTATTGCCATATATATTTTCTTGTTGCAAACCAAATAGACCAATGCAAATATCTTTGAGCGGAGTGGCAAATGAATAGTTCTTAATGAACGGCCACATATTATATACCGCCCACTCTGCAAACTCTGCATCTAATCTGTTAGTCTCTAATAATCCCAATCCTTCTTTCTCTTTGCCGTCATCGTCTATGATGGCCGTTTTTATAACTAGCTTTCCATCTGTAGTAATATCAAATCCATCAATCACGCCATTAGCCCTAAGTTGATAGCCATGTAAAAAATTAGAACATGTGGTTTTTCCAGCCTGTTTATGACCAGCAAAAGCTAAAATTCTAGTTTGCATCAATTACTCCTTTTAGTTGGGGTGCTAGTTCTTTCTGTAGATCTGATATTTTCATATCGCCAGCATCTTTGGCTGAAATTCGTGGTCGATAATAATTAAATCTACGACCGCATTTTTTGACTATCTGTTTATAGGCCATATCACCAGCATCATCTGAGTCCGTTAATATAATTACATTACATGCTCCACTATTTTCCATTAGTAATAGTTGATCATCACTGATACTGGAACCAAAAATACCTACTGTTTGTTTATATCCAGCTTCGTGCATCCTCCATACATCACCCTGACCTTCTACCAAAATTATGTTACCAGTTTGTAATATATCATATTTAGCTATATGCATACCATATAACACAGCTTTTTTAAAGCCTTTACTGTATAACCACTTAGGTTGCAAATCATTGTTCAATGCTCTACCAGCACATCCAACATATTTATATGATTGATCATATATTGGTACTACAGATCTGCCAGACATAGGTTTATTTTTTTCTTTACAAATACCAACATCAAATGTGTTTAACGTTTCTGGTAGAAATCCTCTATTGATAAAGTATTTGCATGGTATATCTAGTTTTAATCTAACTTGTGATCTAGATAATTCACTACCTATATCTTGTGGTTTTTTTGTAAAGACTTCTAGTATGTCTAAATTTTTGGTTGGTATTTCTATATCAGAGTGGTTCAATTTTGTGCCAAGTATATTTTCACAAAATGATAGAGTTTCATTTAATGAGATTTTTTTTCTTCGTGTGTGAGACATAGCCCCTCTAACAAATCCAAAAATATTACTAGTATATTCTTCTTGACAATTATGTGTCCAGCATCTCCAATTACCTTTAGCTGAATCGCCATCAACAAACAAACTGCATCCCTCTGGATTATCACCACCATGCACAGGACAAGGAAATGAAAATCTATTTGGATATTCTATGTAGTCAATTTGAAATGTATTCAATATTTTGGGAATATTGTCTATCAATTTAACACAGATACTATATATCTGTTTCTGAGTCAATTTCTCCATCGATCTCAAATCCTTCTTGTTTATTTTTTGCCTTTTGATGTATTTCGTTTCTAGTCTTGCCTTCTTCTATTTTACCAATAGAGCCAAACATCTTCATGCTAATATAATCGCCATCATCTAGTCCTCCACCATGCCTTGACACGATTGGTACAAGTTTACGATTTCCATTTTCTTGCCTATCTTCAGCAATTTCTTCATCTGATTTTAGCTTGAATATTGAGAAACTTGTACATAGCCAAATTAATCTATCTGATCCAGAAACTACATCTGTAGATTCCTTAGTAATACCATCTCTATTTAATTGTACAAAACTAAGGCATGGTACATCATACTTTACGCAAAAATTATGTAGTTTAGTAATTTGAAAACCAAGAACTTGATATTCTTGCATAGAATTGTTTATTGTTTCTGATCCCATTAATTTTAGATAGTCATATATTATTAAACAGTCTTTAGTAGAGCCATCCTCATTAAATCCTACATATTGATATATCCATTTTCTCATGATTGATATTATATTTTCAAATGGCTGACCAGCAATACTGATGTAGTGATATGGAATACTTTTAAGTTCTTCTGCTGCCTTATATACCTTCTCTTTATCTAATTCACATTGTCCAAATTTTCCAGTAGATATCTTATTAATTTCTACACCGCTCAAATTTGCTATCATGCGATTGAGATGATCTTCCTTTGACATTTCAGTATCGAGCATAAGAACTGGTATTTTAAGTCCTTTGGATACATTTAAAGCTACAGCATCACCAAACATTGATTTACCAATTTTTGGTCTGGCGGCAATTAAATCTACGCATTTTCTACGCAAGCCACCACCTATGGCTAAATCATATCTACTAAAGCCTGTTGGAATACCTGCAAAATCTGATGGATTGTCGCATAGGTATGTAATATACTCTTCTATATTTGATCCTATGATTTCAGTAGACTTATTAGATGATTGATAAATACTAGACGTTGCATCTAATATTGGCTCTTCTATACTAGATATCATATCCATGATATCTTCTTCACCGTTTATAGTCTCTAGTCTCTCAGAGCAAACTTTAAGAGTTTGCTTTAGATCTCTAGCTAATTTTAATTTAGCGATTTTAGCTGCATGTATGGAAACATTTTCTTTATGAATAGGGAAATTAAATAATGATCTAATGAAACCTATTTCATCTTTAGTATTAATCTTTTCAGAAATACCTAGATCACTAGCGGCAGATAGAATTGATGTTAAATCAACTTTGATATTATTGTTTATTATGGCCTTTAAGCAACTGAATATAAGTTGATTGGTGCTATTATGAAAATGGTCGGTATCAACAAAGTCTATATTGAGATACACATCTAAGCCATATTGGCATAATCCAGCCAATACGGCTCTTTCAGATGCAGCATTTTCTAGCAAGCTTTTCTTTTGCATTATTTACCTATACATCTATCGCAGATAAAGAAATCTCTTTTATGTGTTGGATGAGTCTGAATTGATTTATTGCACTTTTGACAAGTTTGATATATTGGTTGAAACCTTGGTCGCTTTCTTTCTGTTGGCTTTATATCTGGTGTAGTAATATCTTTGGCTTCTATTCCATCATCTTGAAACGTATTTACACGTTTCTTGATGGCATTTACAGGCACCCCTCTTTTGTTGTCATTCTGTGATTTTGGCATAGTGAAGATGAATTCATTATTGTCGTCTTTTTTCTCTATTGGTGCTGCTATGTCTTGTTCAGACATTAAAGAACTTGCTAGTGCAATTAGTTCTTCGTCATTTGTTTCTATTGCTTTTTTTAATAGGTTCTTTATGTGTTCTGTTTTATTCATTATATTTCCTCTTAGCTAAACTAGATAATATTTCTGACATCTTTTTGATAGTGCTGATTTTATTTTGTAATACCTTGATTCTAGCACTAGAATAAGTTTTTACTTTAACAATTTGTGTTGCTAATGGATTTTCCTTAACTGCTTTAAAGTACTTCTCTTGCCATTTTGTATATTTATCTCCGTACTGATCTATCTTGTCTGCAATCACATACCATATGCTATCATCAGCCCAATCGAAGGCAATTTGCTCTTTGCACAATAAACTATCTAAATATTCACTATATGCATATAATTCATATGCATACTCTAGGCATTGATTATGAGTTAATTTTCTGAGTTGATCCCTACCAATATTCAATATTTCATCTATCGCGGGATTAGGTTTGACAGCTTGAATGCCATGCAAATTAATCCAATCTTCAATAGAAGATTTGAATACTTCAAATCTTTCTTCTCCATTCATTTATATCCTCATTATAATTTAGTTCAACTAACTTGATGGAATTAATATCACACCACTCTCTTTTATCATTATCTCTGGCTTTTGCACGATAAAAATGTAACTTGTTTTTGAAGAAGAATTTATTGAATTTGTAATGCTGCTCTCCATGAACTTCTATGATCAAATTTCTATTTGGTATGAAAAAATCGGCTCTCAATACAGTGTTTCTGTACTTTGTCTTACTTCCGGGTAAAGATACCTCTTCTAAAACTCTATCATGTGGAAATAGTTCATTCAATAAGTCTTTTGCCATCATATGTAATGATGATCTATTTTCTGTGTCTGCTTGATTTGCAGACGGGTTCCAACTATAGTTTTTACCATCTAGTCCTAATATGTTCATATCACACACTTAATATTATTTTCCAATATTGACACTACTTCTGGATTAGATACTAAAAATTGATATAGGTTATCTTGTCCTTGAAACTTAAAAGCCTTTTCTATCGCTTCGCTATCTTCGATATCCAAATCTGGTTTTATCTTCTTAATTAAGTCTTTATGCTGCCCCATAAAGGAACATGTCATCCATGCACCGGCCTTATCTATCATACCAAGATCCAGAGCAAGAATCAATACCTCTTGCACTTTATCAATTCCATGACCATATCTAATCCAACTTTGTACTTGTCCACCGGGTGGCCCCATCGATGAACATAAAATTTTCCAGTTCACAACCTGACCAATTCTTTCTTGATTATTATTAGTCCAAGGAGTTACAGCGGATAGCTTTTCTCCACCACTCTTGATTTCCATTCTTGTATCTGCTTGATATTGAATTTTTGTACCACCATCAGCCATTTTAGTGGCACCAAATCCAGCTGTGTTTGCTATGAAGTGTGTAATTGCTATTATTAAGCCACGTTGTCTTGGTAAGAGCTGACCCATCTTTTTAGTAAAGATAGATAGAATCTTTGGTAATCCAGCCCTACCGGGGGTCATATCTCCATCTAATTCTTTTGCTGGCATTAATGAGGATATAGAATCTATAATAAGTACCGCACCATGATAATCTGGATGACTCATTAACTTATGTGCCACATCTAAAAAATCCTCTGCTGGTAGTGGTTTATCTTCTGGATGTATAATTTTCATTTTTGAGGCATCTAAATCTCTTACTTCAAAGTTCATATCTTTCAATCTGCCCTCAACATCTAAATATATAACCGGTCTTCCCTCCTTTTGGCAATTAGATGCTATTTGCATTGCAGTTGTTGTCTTACCGCTTTTTGGATCTCCAGTAAGTGTGAGCCAAGTTCCTTCACGAATACCTCCACCTAAAGCAATATCTATGGCTGGACTCACAGATATAACTTTGTAGTTACGTTTTTCCTCTAGGATCTGCTGACCATTAGATATAATATTACCATACTGTTTTAGAATCTTTGTAAGATATTCTGGATCTTTTTCTTTAGCCATTTTGTGCTTTCCTAATCTTATTCAAGAGTGTAGTTTTTAAATTTTTTGGTCTGGTTGTATATTCTAATTTGTCAATGTTTGCTGTGTCAAGAGTCTTTTTTGGTTTTTGTTTTTCAGCTTCTGTTATTTCAAAACTGATTTTAATATAATCTTCAACATATTTAGAAATCAATACAAATTTTTTAGATGAATGTAAAAAACCTAACGAGTATGTTTTTTTACCGTGTGCCGTATTTAAATAATGTAATACTGCTTCTATTGAATATTTATTTATTAATTTATTGGCAACTCGGATTTGTATCTGATACTCGTCCTTTTGCGATTTATTCCAAAATTTATATTCTAGATTACCAGTATTATCTTTTTCTCTTTTCCTAATACACACCAATTCAGCTATATATTGTGCTGCGGTACAGGGTTCACCCGTTGAGCAACTTTTGTATTTCTGGATGTTCTCGTTTTTTTGATCCATTTTTAAATAACATGCTTGCAACATTTTCTTCTGTCAATACTCTAGTACTATGTCTTTTTTCAAACTGACTAATAGGCCAAGTATATTTTGCAACATCTATACAAGAACAGTCATCTCTTAAAAGTCCAACTGTTATTGTTTGAAAAGACTGTGAATGACTTCCATCCATTGCTTGATCTTTAGCCATGCCACGCATAACAAACACGCCATCTAGACCTTCTTCATCTTCAAAGAAAATCTCATGAGGCGCACCAAACATATGTAATTCCACCTTTACTGGATATACATCATTCTCTGCACAATATCTTTTAAGTCTAATCCAAGGATTATCAAATCCTTCTCTGTCATAATCTCCATAAGCTTTTGTGCCATCATTAAGAGTAATTTGCCAACTGATCATAAGATCATGATAGCATAATTTTTCCATGTATCCATCTATACTTTTGCAAATCATATCAATCCTCCCGAATTTTATGAATTACATCTCTATATTTTCTAGATGAGTATACATCTAATTTAGTCTTTTTTTCATCCGCTGACATTGAAGCAGATTCTGTCATAACAACTACACCACGCTCTTTGTTTCTTGCGTATAGATTTATATCTGAACCACCATTATTGGTATCAGTTGTAGGAGTAAGTGTTTTCAAATATGTCTCAACAACCTTATCTGATCTTTGTAATTTAGAGGCTAGTTCAACTAGTGTCATATTAGATCTATTAGCGTCAATAAATTCTTTATCTGCTTTAGATAGTGGTCCTTTTCTCATTATATTTGCTCCATTACTATTCTTCTTGCCATTGTAAAGTATAAACGATTTTTTGTTTGAAGAAATTTTATATATGAATCGAATGCCTGTTTATTAACCTTTTTGAATATTTTTGGATATGTAGTATTGCGTATGCTACTATCTATATGATGTGGATCTATAATCTCTCCACGCGCATATTTAATATAATATAATTCTTTATCGTCATTAATTGTTTTTTTGGCGAATGCTACTTCTTCATTATTAGTCTCTTTGGCGTTTTTGTCAAAGAAAGTCCTGACAAGATGTACTGGATCTGGTAAATTTAGATCACTTACATCTTCATTTTCCCACCTAGCCATTTAATCTCTCCAATTTTTGTTTAAGATATTTAATTGCTTCTGCCTCTGACACGGCAGAAAAATAAAATTGTGCTTTATTTGATATACCATAATCAGATAGAAGTTTATTTCCTAATACTTGTTGATCAAGCGTTCCATCTGGTAATATCTTTCTAATATCAATTTTCATTGTAATAGTGACATGATGTGGGTGTTCTTTTCTATTACTCAAATTATGATTCATCAGTCACCATCTTTAATCCAACGTACTTTTTCTTGTTGGGTCATTTTATTAATTCTTCTATTAAGTTTACGTTGTTCTGTGATTTCTGATGCTTGATGAATATTATTTTTAGCATTCTTATCTTGTAACTCATATTTTCCCATTTTTTGGGTATTTCTATCTGCTAGTTGTGCAATTGTTACAGGTTCTCCCCTTATCATGATTGCTGGTGGATTAATAAAAACTTTAACTAATGTTTCTTTTCCACAGATTGGGCAAGTATGAGTAGAGGGATCATTAAATCCCTGTTTAATTTCTATATAAAACGCACATGGCTCACACTCAAAATCGTATGTTGGCATATAGCTCTCCGTAACCTTCCTTTGTCCTTCATTATAGATAGATCATAATCAAAAAACACACAACATACTAAAGTCTGGCAATAATTCTAGCAATAATTTTATTTCTTACAATATCCTCTGATGATAGTTTACATATCCCAACACCTTCAACGCCCCTAAGTCTTTCTATGCAGTCATCTAAACCGCCGTCAGACTGTTCGTTCAAATCCGTTTGTGTGATATCGCCATTAATTACCGCTTTAGATTGTGTTCCAATTCTTGTTAAGAACATTTTTATCTGTTCATATGTAGCATTTTGTGCTTCATCTAATATCATAAATGAATTATGAAAATTTCTTCCTCTCATATATTCTAGTGGACATAATTCTATGGCATTGGTATTCTTGTAATTATTAAATGTGTCAGTACTTAAATATAGTTTCATTTCTTCCAACGTGGGTATTAAGTATGGTAATACCTTTTCTGTTAATGTTCCCGGCAAATATCCTAAACCACGACCAGATTCTACAACAGGTCTAGTAATAATAATTTTCTCAATTCTATTAGTTAGTAAATATTCACATGCCAATCCAACGGCCACAGCTGTTTTACCACTACCAGCTGGTCCTACGCAAAAAGTTATATCGCATTCAGACATTGTTCTAATATAGTCTACTTGATTTTGTGTTTTAGGTTTGAATACTTTTCTTAATGGTGGCTTTTTTTCTTTATTAGAATCTGTTGTTCTTTTTTTTCTCATTTTAATATGGCCCAGTGTTTGAGATTGAACGAATAGTAGCACCTTTGTATTGTACTAAATCACTATAATCATTTTTATATGACAGTGTTAGTTCCACATTACCTCCACCGGTATCTCCACCAGAAGTAGAGATATTATCTAGGTAGTTTTTCGTCCCTAAATCCCACACAAAATATTGACTGCCTAAAGCATCAGCTACAATTTTTATTTGTTTGTTTTCTTCGAATGTTTTATCTAAGCGCAATATATCTTGATATAGGTATATACTTCTAATAACACCTACCAATGAACAGGTTATACTGATTGGTAAGTTCACAAACTTCCAGAGATTGACATCTGTTTCATCATTTGCCCCTCTCCAAATACCAATATCATTTAGTTCTGTATAATCTATTGTAGCTTCAATTTGTATTGACTGTAAACCAAATACATCTTTATTGTCTATAGATAGTGGACTATTCAATTTAAAAATTTGATTGGCTTCTTCTGGCAAGATAGTAGAAGACATTTTAATATGCTGTCTTTTTAGAATATCTCCATCTTGAGCTGAATCGGGTAAAGCATCAATATCGCCATCATCATATTTTACAATATTACTAATAAGTGTAATTGTTTCTGTGATTTGATCAACACCAATATCATATGATATATTTGTTAGTAGGCAATTTTTATATGACACTTTTGTCAGTGTTGCACTATCTTGTATTAAAGATACATCATCTTCTCCATATACTATTATAATATCATAATTTTTTAATCCACTACTATTAGTATATGTGTCTGATCCTTGACATCCTAGATTTGTATTAGATAGTAGATGACACTGATTATAATTAGTACTAGAACTTTCATCATAGTAGAATAATTGTCCACCCCTTGGTATTATTCTAGAAATATTAATTTCATGAGTACGGTTCTTATTTTCAAAACGAAACCTTCTTTGAAATCTACCAATGTCTACTATAGATGAAGATTCGCTAGTGCTACTTACGCCAACTGACTGAGCGCCATCTAAGTATGCATAAGTTCCACCAGATTTAGTATTTCGTTTTCTATACAGTACAGCCTGACAGGCATAGAAAACTCTATTTTGAGACATATTTAATTTCCGCTACTGCCAAAACCAGACTGTCCTCTGTCAGAATTATTTAATTCCTCAGTCTCTATCATTTGTACAGATAAAATAGATTGAAATAATATTTGTGCTATTCTATCCCCAGCCTTAACATTATATGGTTCATATCCATGATTTTGTAACACAACACACACTTCGCCACGATAACCACTATCAACCACTCCAGCCATAGTATCAAGCCCGTGCTTAACAGCCAATCCAGATCTAGGCCATATTAAACCAACATAGCCATCTGGAATTGCCATAGATATTCCAGTTTTAATCATCAATCTATTCTGTGATGGTATTATGCAATCCTCTAGGGCATATAAATCATAGCCAGCATCTGTATGATTAGCCTTAGATGGAGCTATAGCATTTTTATCTAGCTTCTTAAAATGGATACTATGATTATAGGTAGTATTTGATATATTTATAGCTGAACAATCTATCAAGGTTGTTAAATCAATTGACATAATATGTCTCCAATGTTATACTAGTTCACATGTTCCGCCAGAACAAGCCCATTCCTGTTCTGCTTTTGTATTGTTTGTTTCTTCTATGACGCTGGTGAAATCTATATCTTGATATTCACGATTTAGATCTACCCACTCTTTCCAGTTAAATACGTCCTTCATACAGTATGTTAATTTTCGTAAATCCCCATCAAAATATTTACCTGCAAACTTTTTACATCTATTTGCAAATTCTTTCTTTTCTGATCCCTTGATTTTTTGTCCTATTCCAAGCAAGGAATCACAAGCGGCCCATAAATTATCTTCCCATAGTTCTAATGCCACTTCTATTAAGCCGCTCACAAACAATGAAGCATCTCCATAATGTTTTACTTGTTCGTGTGGAGTATAAACTGTTGTAAATGGTGCCTGTGGATAATCTTTATCTCCAGTAATTGGCAATAATGATATCCCACAAAAGTATTCTCTATTATTATATATGTAGTCAGTAACAATAGACCACTCTTCTGGCTTAATATTTATCGTATTTGATACGTTATGTACCAGCCAAGGTTGTGTACATAAATGCTTGTTTGTACCATTTAATACCCAGTTTTTTTGGGTATTTTTTACATGCTCTAATAATTGTATGGCGTCAATTTGATTTTTTATTTTAGACCCATCTGGAACTTCTACGCAAAATGAAATGACATCATCACTATCATTATTTGACCATACACTATCTTCACATGCCCTTGGATTAACTGATTTGAAGTATTGATATATTGGTTCCATTTTATTTGCTTGGACCTTACGAATATATCTTTTAGCATGATGAGGATGTATACCGCTGGATGTGCCTAAAATGCAACTTGATGTACCTTCTGGTTTAACACATGTAGTTCTTGCGGCTTGATTAATTGCTATCATATTAGCTATTTTAGCGTTGGTATCTCTAACAATATTTGCTCCAGCGCTTTGTATGGTATCATTAAGACATATATCATATTGTTCCATGATTCCGGTCATAGAAACACCAAGTAGTGCTTCTCTTGAGATAATTCTTTCTGACACAGAACCCAAATAATCAAATTTATTAAATCCTGCTTGTAGTGTTCCAATTATAGATGCGGCCCTACATGCATCATAAAAATCATTTTCTGTTTTTACTTTGGCACAATTGATTGTACTTAGGTTACATGCCTGCCAGCCAGTTTGTCCAGTTTCTATATCTACGGGCCACATACCAATTTCAACACAAGGATTAACAATTAACTCAGTTGAATCTGACCATACAAATCCCGGCTCTCCAAAATCTTTGACAGATTGCATTAACTCATTAAATTGTTCTTTAGTAGTTTCTTTTCTCAATAATAATGCTGAGTTATTTGATCTACCGCGTTGTGGATTTTCAATAAACCAATTACCAGTTTTGGCCTTTGCCATATCTTGATCGTCTGGACTAAAAACACAAATAGTAGCACTACGTCTGACTCCACCACTAATTACAGCGTCAGCACTATACATAACTATATCATATGCTTCTATTGGAAGTAATTTTCCTATTCCAGACTTCATACTCTTATCTAATAGTTTTTTAATATTATTTAAGGCTTTGCGTAATGGCTCTGGACCCGGAGCCTTACCACCACTAGATTGTAAAAATGCTCCAGCCGGTCTAATTTCAGAAAAATCGAATGTTATATTTTTACCATTATATTCTGGAAATAAGTCTGTATCTTCAAAATAACTAGAGACTAATATTCCAATAGCATCAGACCATCCTTCGATTGAATCAGATATAGTAAACTTTTTATTTCCAGATTTAGTTTTTACTAAATTAGGAAGTTTATTAATATGGTGTTTTTGTACTGAGAATCCTGTACCACATCCACATAGTAATAGATACATGCACTCTTGGAAGAATCTAACGCGATCTACGTATGAGGCAATGCAATTATATATTCTAGCGTTGTGTTTAAAGATAGGACTTCCGCCAAATTGTAAAGCTCTTTGTGAACCAAGCACCCTCTTCTTCCTCATCATCTCATAAGCCCATTCAATTTCTTGCTGAAGTTCTTTATGGGCCGGATTAGACTGATCAATATATTTGTCAATCATCATTTGCTTTACTCTGTCTACTGCCTCATTCCAAGTTTCTCTTCTTTTTTTTTCTGGACACCATCTAGCGTACTTAGACACAAACGTATAATTCATAAGAGCTTTAAGTGACATATTTAATCTTTCTCTGATGGATCTTTTTCTAGTGTGATAGTTATCTTATTGAGATTTATTTCAATTACTGTCTTATCATCCCTTTGATAGATATTTACATTATCGGCCAAAGTAGTGATTTTGTCAACTAAACTCTTTTTAATTCCAAGCTCTTTGATAATAGAATTAACTAAGATTTGTATCATATGTTAGTGTGTTACTTTATTGAGTAGTATTTCAATTTTTTGTATGATATGATTTAACGAAGATGCCTTTTCATTTATTGATATCTTACAATCAATTACATTTTTCTCTATTGCATCTATTTTAGATTCTAGTCTGCTTTCCATTCCAACAACCCTATCTTCTAAAGACAGCATTCTTCTATTTAATGAATCATTGACTTTTTCTTCAAGAATAATTATTTGTTTGCCATGATTAACCAATGTTAACATAACCCAAGCAATGAATGGTATAAATATAATACCAAGTACTTCTATGATATTGTGAAATAGTGACCAAATATTTAAAGCATCGTTCATTATAGCACTCCTTATAGGATATTATTTTGGTAGACACAGGGGGCTTTTAATACCCCCTATGTCACACCAACATAAATCACATACCAGTTATTGCTTTATAATTGAAGAAGTCGCCACCACTAGCCACAGATAATGTTACGAAGTCTACCTTCATAACTAGTTCACCGGGAACTGCTCTGGTTGGATTAGCGGCATTATCTATATGACGAGCTTTATTATCATTAACTGGACTCCACATATAACCACTACTAAATGTATTAAGAGCAGTGGGTTTAGCAGATGCTGTACCAGCAGCATTAAGGAATAGTCTACGCGACTGAAGCTTAGTACCATTGTTGAGATATCCACTTCTGGCAAATCTATTACTTCTAATAAAGCTAGTAGTAGTAGCACCAAAATCATGCTCAAATTGAGCAATAGATCTAGTATTATCACCCCTACCAGTAATTAGAATATTAGTATTAGCAGCACCAGATAGTGTAGCACTACTCGCTGCAATTACATATTTACCAGCTTCGCTATAGGCAAATGTGCCACTAGAGTATGGTTTACGATTGTGACTAAGACCATTATCTTTCACTCTTGGTAAAGTGCCATCTGTATATTCTGTGGCATTATCCTTGAGTGCAAGAGCTTTGGTAATTCTTTCAGTGCTTGTTGTAGTATTGCCAAGGATAGTTCCACCCTGTCTGGTACTACTATAAGCGCCACCTGTTGTATTTTTTAGATAATTAGCTTTAGATGTAGGAACTGGCATAATTATGCTCCATGTAATTTGAATATAACATAATCCTAATTATCCTAAATACAATCCATGTCCATAGCTATATACACAAAATGGTATTAACTTTTAACTAGATTTTTACACATCCTAATAGCTTTTTTTAATCTTCTTCTTGCTGTTTCTCTACTATAGCCATTCTCGTCAGCAATTTCAGTCATGGTCATATTATGAAAAAATCTTTGCTCTAATAGAGTTTTCATACCGCTAGGCAGGCTCTCTAATATGTCAAATACTTCATTCTTAATAGAAAAACTTATTGGTTGTTCTATGCTGTCCGAAGCATATTCTATATTTTTCTTTTTTAGTTCATTTTTAAGAGCATATAAAAGCTGTTGATATAGATAAGATGTAAACTTTGCACCCTTTGTTGGGTCATACTTTTCTATGCATTTCCATAATGTTACCATAGCAATAGAAGATATGTCATTATGGTCTAATGCATACATGAACTTATTGGACACAGAATTTATTATATTACGTATGTTGCTGTCTTTCAAATAGTTTTCAATATTTTTATCCATTAGTACCTCTTAAGATAATTCCACCCTTTTTATTTTTCATAACCGTTAACTTATTTAGTCCGTCTAAGTAAGTTTTATCCATTTTATCAGAAGCTATGTATTCTACTTCACCGTCTGGAGACACTAGTATAGACCAGTAATCGACAGATTGCAACTGTTTCTTGACCAAATCTACGGTTTGTCGTAGATCATTATCTGATAATATTTCTTCTTCTGTATAATTACAGATAGCATTTTCTATATCTTTTCTTACGTGCTTAATATTAAATAGTCTAGCAACCCCTATAAAAAAAGAATATCTACCCATAATTTTTAAGGCTTCAACTCCTTCTATTTTTTCAATTATTTCTGCAATATTAACTGTTACATCAAAATTTGTATGTCCGATCCAGCAATCCCATCTATCAGAAGGTTTTAATAGAGAATCTTGTGGGTATGGACCCATAGGGGTATGAACTATTTTGTTCTGAAATAACAAATCATGTGCAAGTAATGGATACTCGTCATCCGAATCTTCTAGCAAGCTTACGCTTGCCTCACTAAGGGCATTATCAGATAAAGATTCTTCTACTTTAGAATTCCAACTTTCCCAAGCTATTTTTTTTATTTTGTGCATAATTATCCCTCACTGGATGAATTATTTGATATCTCTTGGGCGCACTACAATACTATTATTGCTCGATATTTTGTTTTTATGTAATTGTGATAAATTATTCTTGATTTCATTAAACTCATCAAGCCTATTATTTTCTACACATTGGGAGTATAAATGTTGTAATATTCTTTCTAGAATATCTCCATACTTTAACTCAAATATGATCTGTGATATATATTTTACCCCATCTTGTGTATTGTCCCAATCACAAACAAACATTAATTCATTAGTTTCTTTTTCAATGTATAGAGATAGTTGTGCTAACACATCTAGCTTAGAATATTCTGAATTTTCTTGATAGAATTCTTCCATAAAAACTTTCGAAATTTGGCTTATTGTTGTGTGAAACAAATTTTCCACGTTTTTCTATACCAAGCAAATTAGGTAATTTTATTGCATAAACTACTTCACAATCTGTGGTATTTACTTTTCTAAAGTCCATCAACTCAATTGAAGTCCAATCAAAGTACACACTAACATATTCAGAAAATAAGTCCCTCGCGGTATCTGTTATATCTTTGGTAGAGATATATTTACTAGGAAATTGACCTTCTTCTGTGAGCAAGAATTTGAAAAAATCATCGTGCGAATACTGTACATTAGGATTTTGTTGCACGACAATTAGTGTCAATGCTACTTTCATGTTGGTTCTTTTGCATCAGAATTAGTTGTAGTATATTGGACTTGTGATTTTAGATTTTTGACAATTTCTAATTGTGATGCCGCACTTTGATACTGTCTAATAGCATTCAATAATTCATTTAAAGAATTATTCTTAGATTGATCTTTAACTAAGACATTGATAATAAAAGAATTTTCGTCTATAATAGATTGTAATCTGCTTTCAGCCGCTCCTAAAATATCCATTATTTTCCTTTCAATTATTCAAGTACCAAGCAATTCCATAGAATTTTTCTTGTAGTAGTAACTTTTCATTATCAGATAGTATATGATTTTTATCTCCAACCGTGTCTATTATACTATTGATTAAGAAAATGTCAAGATCTGCATATTTATCTTTGAGCGAATCCCCAAAAAAATATTTACCAGCCAGTGTGTATAAATGATTTAATTTTTGCGTATCTATATCATATGATATAATTCTATCAGCAAATACTTTATTAAACACTGCTAGGTTTAATCTATCAGTATCATTTGTGACTATATTAGTGATCTTAGACACTTGTTGTGCTATAGCATCTGTTGGTTTTTGTATACCAAGGCTTGGAGTGACATCCTTTTCTACTCCAGATATTTTGCTTAGAAATACAAAAACCACCAGAGCTAATCCAGCAATAAGCAAATAATTACTTTTCATCAATAGTTTTCCTATTTTTTTCTAGTGTATATACAGATACCAACATTGGAAATACTTCTTGTAATTTATTGTAAGCATCAAGTAAATTAGCTTGTTTACAGGCATTTGATAATATTTCCCACTTTGCTACTATAGATGTTAAATCTGTATTAGTAGTTGGTTTGGGTGTTACTTCCTGTTTATTATCAAACAAACTTTTTACATTTGATACTACATAATCTTTAGAACCAAGTATTAGCATCAATACACCACACCCCAAGACAATCCATTGAGTAGGAGTTAATAAACCTAAAATATCTTTCATCATTTTGTCTCTCTAATAGTATCTCCAACTACCCATGCTACAACAATACTGGTAACCGCTAAAAGTTGCTCATGATCAAGTTGAACACCAAATAATTCAGATGAAACTACTGTTGCTAAACCAATTGCTGCAACCCAAAAACGTCTTGAAGTGAGTAAAGATTTGACTTTATTCATTTTTCGCTCCTATTGATGTTGTTTGATTATTAACCCCGCGCCATGAAATGGACATTCTGTTGTATGTCCATCACCGTGTATTATTCTTCCAGTTCCTTTGCATGGACACTTTTTAGGATCTGGATTTGGTCTAATTATATTGTCATCTGGTTTTGGCTTAATTTCAAATATTTCTTTTTCTGCCTTACTAAAAGCATTATTAGCACTATACACAAGATCTTCTATGTTTATTTTTGATGAACTAAAGTTAGAATCTTGAGTTTGTATTACTCCATGAAATATAAATGGCAATAATAATGTAAGTGATAAAGCTACAAATTTAAGATTTCTCATATTAAAATACCTCATCAAGAGTCCAATCTATATTTCTTGCTGGAAAGCCATCAACATCACTAAACACCCATGATCCACTAGAGCCTAACATATCACGGGCTACAGATTCTCTAATCCAAAAACTTCCATCTGGTTGATCGTGTCGTTTTGGGCCATTATTCCAAACTCCCCAACTATTTTGAACCAAGAAAAGAGTTTCATTATATATTTCATGGGTATCATCTGCGGCTATCCAAGCCATAGCGTGCGCCCAAGATCCAGATGGGGCGGCTATACCATACTTATCTCTACGAGAACTGAATCCAAACATTGAACATACGCTTATGCCATATCCATTTGCCAGAGCGTCTCTGGCCTCTTCTACGGTTGTTATTAAACTGGCTGTTCTTACTGGCCTCTTTTGTGCTTCTTCTATAAGCGTCTTAGGTGGCCCGCTTCGTCCCCAAGACGATGCAAGTTTACCTTGATATGATGTTAAATCAATATTGTCATATTTTTGTCTAATTAATACACCACCAGTTTGTTTGACAAATCTTGCCGCACCAGAACATGTCATGCCTTCACCACCGTGTCCGCGTGAACCATATATGCCTTCTGTAGCACCGCGAGCAACAAACTCTTCATTTTCTCCATTGATAATTTCACAGCTTCTAGTGATATCTATTGCATTACGAGTAGAGTGTGAGACACAATCACCAACTACTTGTCTTTCTGAAGGACCAAAATTAGGATCGAATTTTAATAGATTTTTAAATGGAAGAGATAATTTTCCTTTTCCTGTTCCATATAATTTATATGCAGCAGCACCGAATAATGGATGTCTTAATTCACCCAATAATTTATCAGTATCTTCTGGATCACAAATGCTACCGACGAATCCATCCTTGTACGTCTTTAGAATTTTTGATGGAGTACTAAAGTCGAGTTGCATTTAATATTCCTTTAGCTGAGTTTTGCCATGAAAATTTTTCTGCTGTCTGAATACCATCTACATTAATATTTAGTTCACCGTTCTGTTTTTTCTTATGCACCAGCCTCATATGACTTATAGTTTCTTCTTTTTGATTATCAGACAACTCAGCCCAAAAACCACATTTACCATCAAAAAATACTCCATCAAACGCTGTCTCTAGATTATCGACATCTATAAGCATGGCATTTTGATTATTGCAAAACTCTGTATGTGCAGAATAGTTGGTAGTAATTACATGTTTTCCGCATGACATCATTTCAAGTAACTCTAAATTCCACCCTTCAGCCCTAGATGGAAATATTCCACAATCTGAGAGCCTCATAATATTATACACATCTTTTTGGGTTTGCTGTCTAGGTATTATCCTTATTTTTTCACCCAGCTGTGAGTTTTTATATAGGCTTTTCCATTCATTATTTTGTTCGCCTATAAAAGGATTATCGCATAACATCCATAGTTCTACATCGTCATGATAGGTAAATGCCCTATTAAAACACTCAACAATAATATCGTGACCTTTTCTAATTTCCCATTTTCCACAATTGAGAAAGACTGTAGTTGACCTTTTATTTGGCAGTGTACATGGCCTAAATACAGTAGCATCTACACCAAGCGGAATTACATGAATGTCTGATTGATCAAATTTATTCACATTATTCATTACGACTTCTTTTGCCCAGTTAGAACATACCATAATTTTATCACAATGAGATAAACTGACTATTTCATGAGAATTAAATTTGGTTAATTCAAATATTGGAAAACCAAAATATGTACCATTACCAACTTTGGTCTGTAAATCATGTTGATGCCATAATTTTATACACGGTCTATGTTTATCAAAATAAAGTTGATTATTAATACTTATAGATATAATATGGGTATCATCCATATTTTCTGGTCTTGAAATTGGATATAATGCAATTGTATTATCTATTTGATATAATTCTTTCAGTAGATTATATCCAGCTATACCATAGCCGAGATTATTAATTGGAGCTATAAAATTTATCATTGAATATTTTCTTCCAATAGTTATATACCATAATTAAATCTTCATCTTGATGTATATTAGACTTTACTATGATATCATTCCACGCATTTATTAATTCTACATCTCTTGGTGTGCCAAGACATATATATTGTTCTGTTTCATACATCAATATCTTTAGATTGTCGTTAATAATTAAATTATATGGCATTGTTACATAAAATTCATTATTGACTCTGTTGCCAGATTCTATCAATTTTCTAAAATAATGATTCATCATTTGGAATGATTTGAAATAATATATTCCATTAGATGCGTGTTCAAATATTGGATGTGCTGTAAAACATCCTTTTTCTTTAATTTCTAATACATTATTATTGCTATCATGTCTAACATGTGCAAAATTAGTATTGTAAAATTTATGCGGATGTAATCCACAGTGTGTCAATATACATCCATCAGCATTATTTGTATGAACATATGAAATTAGTTTGTCTAAATTAAAGATACTTACTAGATCACAATAGCTTACAATAATTTCTTCTTCTGGATTGATATCTAAATTTGCCGATAATATTGATACAACTGGACCATCTGAATTTGGCGATATTGGATTAATATTTATTTTTGGAAATAGTTTTTGTAGAATTCTATTACTAGCAACATTACAATTTTTTGTGATCAAATATATATTATCATGTGAGATGCCATCAAACATATTGATTACATGTTCAATCATGTATTTATTTACAACTTTTATGAATGATTTTTCTGGATATCCATTTTTAGTAAATCTTTCACTTTTACCAGACAGTGTTATTATTATTTTCATTTTTTCGCCTATAAAATTCTGGTATATGTTTTTTGCTCTCACCCCAAAAATGTATAAATATCGCATTCTTATATTTGTCTACAGTTTCATCTATGGAGAGATTATCAAATGACTCTTCATAAAATTGTGCTGGGGCATATGGACCTGTTTTTCTAGCCCCCCAAAACTCCTTAATGTTTAGATTTAAATTTTTCTTTTTACATATGTAATACACTAATTCTAAAATAGTTTCCTCAATGCATTTTGTTTCTATTTTGATATTTAATATATCAAGATGTTCTAGCAATATTTGCTTAAACGACATAGCTGATTGTTTGTTTGCAAAAATTAGAGACGCATTAGATAATGTGTAAAATTCTTCATCTTGCGATAAATTGATTTTAGATATGAGGTATTTTAGCCATTCGATTTTTGTATTTGCCCAACCAATCTTGTCTTCTTGTGTTGGTTTTTTATTTGACCAGCAATAAACGTGATTATTATCAATGTTAAGTATATCAAAGATATTAATATTATCTAAGTTAATAGCCATATCTAAATGTAACCAATAAAAATTGTCATAACCAGAATCACAAAAATCCAATATTGCAGCTATTGCACTTAATGTATATACACTGTAATCTTTACAAGAAGGTTTTTTATCTGTCTGAAAATTATTGAGTATAATTTGCATGAATTTATTTTTTTCATCTATTACATTAAAAGCAAGTCCATGTTTCTTGCAATATTCTATCATCTTATTTTTTTGCAAGTTAACCCAATCTATATTTTCTTTATTATTCAATACTCCAAATCCATATGATGTATATATTGAGTTTTTCATTTTGATAAACACTCATTTTCATTTAAACATTTATGCCAATTCATCACTTCATCCAGATTTGGTATAATTTTTTTATATGTATCATAATTATTTAATTTATTTGATGCGTCCATCAGCGATAAACTGTCAATATTTTTTGCTTGCAAATTCAAAAAATGCATTATTTTATCTAGTTCTAGTGATTGATTTTCAGAATATAAATCCTCATATTTCACTATTAAGGTTTTATTGCTATGATAAAATTTTACATAATTGTAATAACATTGAATATTTTTTATGAAATCAAAATAACAGACAGCAAATTCTTTTAAGTCGATTGGTGGTCTTACTTCAGAATAAAAATCATTTAATAAAGACTGAGCTACATCATTTTGAAAACTATTTTTTAGTCTATGCTTTTCGTATATTTTATAGTCTCCAGAATAGGTCATCGATACAATATTAGATAGCATAGTATCCAAGACACTTTCTCTATATAAAAAAATAATCTTTTCAGCCACATCTATTATTTCAAAATTATCTAATATATCTAGAGGCCAGCCTAATATTTTTATAATATCATATGTTTGTATTTCTTCGAACTTATCTTTTAATGTTACTTGTCTATTTTCATTGCACTCTGGATTATATGGTTCCACAGACAAAGTACTTTCAGATGAATATGCTATATACTCACATAAAGCTGTTGAACCAGATCTTGGAACTGGTGAAAAAATTAACTTCATAATATATTCTCTAACTTTTTCTTAAAATCATTGACAAAATATCTGCCACTTAAAAAGTATTTAGGCATATTTTTTAGATATTCATGGGCTTCGATGATTAAATCTGTGTTTCTTATTTTTGATTCAGCCTCAGAAAGATTATCAAAGTATAATGGATAATCAGCACCAAGATATTCAACTACTGCTGGTAATTTATTTACTATTATTGGTGTATTTCTAGACATAGATTCTATGATCGCATTATTAGCAGAACTATCATATAGATCCAAAAATACTACACCCCTAGTTAATAGTTCATCAAATTGATCGGCTTCTAGAAATTTTAACATTGATACTCCAGCCCACATATATCTAGATTGATGGGCGTCTGGATTTGTTTTGTTGTATACATCGAGCATAGTTAAAGTATAATCATACGAACTAGGAAGCCAGATTTTTGTATAATCTGTTCCTATATTTAATTTATGTAGTGAATCTAATTTTCTTAACCAATATCCTAGTTGTATTACTGGCTTGCAACGCTGGTGTATAAATTTATCTGGACACCATTTTAACTTTGGAATCTGTGTTGGATGCTTAAGATCTATTATTGGAACATCAACACGCGACGAAAGCCATTCTTTCAAATACTTAGATAGTACAATTAAAAGCTTACATGTTTTTAAAGATTCTTGAAAAATTGGACGACTCAATATAGCATTTGGGGAATCAAAATAATTAAACCAATTTGGCATATTTGGCGGGTTATGCAAAAAACCTATCCATTTATGCTTATATGGTATTTTATGAATACTTTTTCCACGAAAATGATCGTATAAATACCAAGAAAAAGATCTTTCAATAAAGTCATCACAAAAAATACCACTACGTGAGTGTAGTGTTTTTAATTGGCTTAAACAAAACTGCCATCCAGATCTATGATGTATAAATCCAGATGACTTAGATAAATCAATTGTAATCATATCAGTTTTCTAGATAGCATCCCCTCATAAAATCCTATTTGATATTTACACTTACATATAACCAAATTTTCCAAATAATCACCATCCATGTCTGGATTTGAATCTAATAGCCATCTTGGCATTTCATTATCTAGCATTTCTGGAGACTCTACAAATCTATGCCACAATTCTTTTCTTTTTTCATCTAAGTTTTTATTGCTGACTAATAATCCATCTTGGTATCCAGAATCATAATAAAAATCAGATATCTTTTCCATTGAAAAATCTATTTCATCTAGATATTTTATTTTACTCAGTGTACTACAATAATAAACACGATATCTATTAGCCATTTGTGCTATAAATAATTTATTACTTATATTTTTATGTCTATATGAAATTACTGGCCTATAGGAAAAATCATTATAGGCTCTTCCAGATATGGCACAGTATAATAAATCTGGATATAGATGTATTTCTTCAGTAAGATCTGATATAACATTATGACCATTATCAAGATTATATCTTTGATATTTTTGATTTATCTTATGGATACCATTATTAAGTGAGGCGTGTGTATGTGTATTAGTTGGGCCACAGAATATACCACCATCTCTTAATAAATTATTAATAGAAATGATCTTATTTAAGTAATCATCTTCTACATAAAATGTATTATCAACTATAATAACAATACTAGATTTTACTTGGCTAGGTAAATCATCAATACTTATTTTATGTATTTGAGCAGATAATTCGTAATATGATATTTCGTGTTTAAAACTATCAATAGCTAATTTATATTGTTTATTATTTAGTACTAGTTGTTTTGGTTGATTATTTTTCTTGGTTTCATTGATAGCAAAGATTTCAATATCCAATTTATTTTCCCTTATTTCATTAATTTTTTTAGTCTGTTCTGATAAGAATTGTCGTATCCAGTTATTCTTGCTACTTCTAAAGAATCATCATTTAGAATGATAGTAGTTGGCACAACTCTAATTTTAAAATGTTTTTTTAGATCTGGTGATTCATCTATATCGATAATCACAATATTGTATATGTCATGTAGATCTGTATTATCATCTAGAAATTTTTTTAAATTAACACAGGAAGGACACCATTTGGCACTAAAAATATATAAATCATCCGCAATACAATATTTTGATGTCAAGCCAGCAAATACTAATATACAAAGAAAAGTATTTAAGAATCTAACAAGTGTCATACAATTATTTCTAATATTGGTTTTCCGCCATCTACTATTTTTACAGGTCTATTGCCGGGAGCCATAATATGTTTTTCTGGATTAATACCAAGTAGTGTATATATAGTCGAGGCCCAATCTTCTACTGACACAGGATTATCTAGTGGATCAGTGGCCGTATCATTGCTAGATCCATATACTATTCCAGATTTTATACCGCCACCAGCCATTATTCCACTATATAGCTTGGGCCAATGATCTCTTCCGGCAGTTGGATTTATTTTTGGTGTTCTTCCAAACTCTGTTCCAACTACTACCAATGTAGATTCTAATAATCCTCTTGATTCTAAATCAAGTATTAAACTTGAAAATGCTTTATCAAAAGGTGGTAATTGAGTTTGCATATTAGTAGCAATATTATCATGATGATCCCATCCACCATATGTCATTGTTATAAATCTTACTCCAGCTTCTACTAGCCTTCTTGATAATAACATCCTCATGCCAGCAGAATTCTTGCCATATGTTTCTTTTGTTTCATCTTTTTCTAATGATAAATCAAATGCCTCTATAGCCGCATTAGAATCCATTAGCTCAAAAGCATTTTCATAAAATGAATTCATGGCAACTAAAGCATCAGATTTTTGTGTTGCATCAAAATTTTTATTGACGACCTCCAACATTTTTTTTCTTTTATCAAATCTTTGTATCGATATTCCTTCTGGCAATCTTAGATCTCTTACTTTAAAATTGGGATCTTCTGGATTTCCACCAAGACTAAAAGAAGAATATGAATGACTTAAATAACCGGCACCAGCGAATTCATTAGGTACATTTGGTACTGTAATATAGGGTGGTAGATTGTTTTTTCCACCTAATTCATGACCCACTATAGAACCAATACTGGGGTATTGTATTGCTGGCGATGGTCGCCATCCGGTAAACATATTGTGTGTTCCACGTTCATGTGCTGCCTCATTATGGTTCATAGATCGTATTACTGTTATCTTATCTGCAATCTTGGCAGTATCTTTCAATAATTCGCTAAATTTAATTCCAGTAATTGAAGTATCTATTGATGATAGTGGCCCCCTGTATTCTGCTGGGGCAAATGGTTTAGGATCAAATGTTTCTTGGGTAGAAAATCCACCGGGTAAATATATGTAAATTACAGATTTTGCTTTTGCTTCTGTAGCAATGTTATCATCTGCAATTAACATTGAATAATTAGTATTATTAATACCAATACAACTCAATGCGCCAAGCTGTAATATATTTCTTCTATTCATTTTTTAGTTTGATTATATTTAGAGCGGAATTAAATATGTTTTCTATAGAGCTTTCTGGTATTCTTGATTTAAAATATGAGAAAATTTGTTTTATCATTTCATGATCTGGATCTTGAGTTAATTCTAGCCATCCAACAAAATAATTCCATATCCTATCTTCAAGTATTAATGGATATTTTACACCAAGCGGTCTTCCAAATCTATGTACCCATCCAAGTTGTGGCAAGCATATATTTTTGCCACCATTTCTTCTAAATTTTTCTGCTATATATCCTTCTTCTCCACCAAATCCTTTAAAGTGTTCACATATTCCCGGCCAGTTTTTCTTTTCAAAAGAACACAAACCCATACCATGCATTAGTATCTCAAATGGTTTATTAGATTTATATTTTTCATGATCAGTAGCCCATGTTCCGTACATATCTCCGCTCCAATTGGGATCAAAATGAGTAGAAAAATTTTTTAGATCATCATAAATCAACGGTCCCTGTATCAAGTTCTTACAATCCTTATTTTCTGCATAATAATTTAATAACGAATTAATAGCGCCTTTAACTAATAAAACATGACAATCAATAATAAGAACATATTTTCCAATAGCATGTTTTACTATTTCATATTTGTTAAAACTAGAACTTTTATCTTCTTTTGGTATGTATTTACCAAGTTGATTTAATCCGTTTTCAACAAATTTTTTTGTAACTTTTCCGCTTTCGCTATTTGGATTATTATCTAAAACAATATATTCTACAGAATCTGTGTTACAGATTTCATGATACATTCTTAAACTTTGTATTGTAAAAAATACTCCATCATAATCATCATATGTTGCCATACCAATTGTTAATAATTTTTGACTCATAAAATTATGGATTCATCAATGACTCCCATAATTCAATATCTATTGCATATATTTCACGAACTCTATTTTCTTGTTCTGGCGTTAAAATAGGTTTATTTTCACTAGCATCCAAATGTGGCAATGGCACTGTAATTCCAAGCCAATTTGCGCAATCTTGTAATTGCGTTTCAAATAAAAATGCTCTGTCATAATTTGTAATATGGCAGAACTCGCAGCCGTATATTGGATTTTCTAATTGTTCTTCAACTGTTCTATTTCCATGAGCCACCATAGATCGAAATCTTTCAATTGGATTTCTAACAATAACACATTTTTGACCATTGTCTTGGCTAATTGGATAAAAATAAGCAGGATGATATGAATCTGTTATTTCTATATCTGGATAAAAGGACTGTAACATAGCCATTGCTATTGAGTGCGATCCACTGCGAGGAATTAGAATTATACTATTTCCATTCGGGCTTGTTAATATGCTTGGCATGATTATGTAAAGTAAAGTATTACTGCTCCAGTTTCTCTAGTTTCTACTGTGCCGAATCCATTACCGCCGCCTATACCGCCAGAGGCAAAACTTCCATACTTATCAAATTTAGTACCAGCACCAAATACATTTGGATTAGTCATATCATAATTATAATTAACGTATGTAGTTGGATCTATTCCTAATAGATTTAATACGGCAAATAGGCCGTCTATATCTGTTGCTTTAAATACTGGCCTACCCACACCCTGTGGAGTATTTCCACCAACTGCTCCGTTAGCGTATTCTCCACCACCTTGATATCCTCCACCCCCACCGTTAGCGCCACCGTCACCACCATTGAATCCAAATCCACTAATTAACCTACCTCCACCACAGCCGGTAATGGTTGTGTTATCATATGTTATTGTTGTATTATTACCAAATGAGCCATAATTAGCATTATTAACAGCAGCACCAACTGTATAAGCTACAGAAGAGCCGCCATTAACATTCCAAGTTTTATATGCTGTTCCACCAGCCCCCTTTTCGTAGTTTCCACCACTTCCAATAGCCCATGCTTTCATAGTGGTGGCACCAGTTGGTACTGTATATGAAGAACCAGTTGTTAGCATAACTGCCATTGGTGAAAATGGTGCCGCAGTGGTAGTAGTAGTTGAGGTTGTTGTGGTGGTTGGTGCCGCAGTGGTTGTGGTTGTGGTTGTTGGAGCAGCAGTGGTTGTTGTAGTGGTGGTTGATTGTGTTGGAATTAATAATGAGCCACCATATATTTTTTGCACTTCTTGAGAGCTAAAGTATATTTTTTTTATTTCATTAGAGCCGATATTAAGCATTATATATATTCCACGTATATATTATTTTTTCTTTGGATGTCCACTTGGTAATAAATCATTATCCTGTTTATAGTTTGGATTAGACGGTCTACCATTTCTTAAGAGATAAAGAAAGGCTTTTATTCTTGCTATAGCCCATCCATGTCTACTCATCTTTGGATGATGGCTTGTACTAAACGCTCCTGCTCCTCTTCTATATACTGTTTTTAACATACCAAGGGTGGCTTTGCTACCTTTATTCTTTTTATTATGCTCTGCTACCATACTTTTAAGTTGATCTTCAACATCCTTACTAAAATCTATCTTGGTATTTGGTTTATCAGCACTCTTTGGTGGATTTTTTTTGGAACCCCTTTTTTGATCCTTCTTAGGTGCTGGTGTTTTTCTTGGATCTTTTGGGCCGGGTTTCCCATATTGTAAAGCATCAGACTTGTTATATTCTGACATTAGTTGAATAAACTTGTTAATCATTTTTATATTTATTTCTATAATTAATACTAGGTTATTGGACCACCAGTAATCCAAGCATCACAAGTTCTATCACCAGCACATTTAAAATCAAATAGTTCACAGTATCCAAGATTAGCTTTATCTGTTATTTCCTCTGCTATCTTTAGTTCTTGCTCTTCTTCGGATAGTTCAGCTATTCCTTTATGTATACAGTTTAACATTTTTTCTGTTTTTATAAAAGCTGCACAATTTGCACATCTCATTGTTTTTGCATTTTCAATGGATGTTTTAAATAATAAAGCCTTTTTTTGCCAAAACTGTTCATCATTTAATGATGGATTTGCTGGACCATAATTAGCCTTATCCACACATATTTGTCTATTTTGTAGATTGATGCTAATATCTTGTGTAGATTTTGGACAAACTATTTGATTTTCTACTGCTTTAAGTATATTTCTTTTTTTCATATGTCACCACATTTTGCATGACCAATATCTTGCTTTCCACTTTGGACCCGGATTAGTATCGCATTGATGTCTTGCTCTAAAGCTTTTACGCCTAGCTGGAATATCTCTTTTAATTTCCATATTTGGGTCACCAAAATTTACTTTGACTACATTACCTTTATCATTTTTGACATAAACACTAAACTTTTTTGGACCTTTTGGTGTTCTAAATGGTTTATTTAATGTGACTTTTCTTCCTTGATACTCAGAGGCATATGCACTGTCATCTTCCATATCCTCATCCTCATCCTCAAGCTCTGAAGGCTCTTCCACATATTCATCTTCATATTTACCCGGCTCATAATATGAAACAAAATCATAAACATTTTGTACATATATTTCTGCCTTAGATATCATATCTTTGGTCCAATCTTGAAATTTAATATCCATCATTTTTATTTTTGATACTATGCCCATCAATTGGTCATGCATTTTTTGCAATTGCTCTATAGCCATTGCATCTCCGCTGTCAGACTTTGCTTGCTTCCAAGCTTGTTTAGTTGGTCTATCTTTATCTCCGGGTTGTGCTGGCTTATAGTTTTTTCCTTCTCTTTCCTTTTTCTTACGTATATTTTCCCATAAACTTGCATTTTCTTTAGAAATATCCCATTCTTGTGTTTGTTCGCCTAAATCAACATATTCGCACTCTAGTGGGGTATAAAAATTATCTTCATTTAAGTCTTCAGTAAAGCCAAATGTTTCATAATTATATGCAAAATCTACTGTATCCATAGACTTTGCATTAAATCCAGCATTACTCATGCAAACTGCCACTCTTTGGTCTTGATTTGGGAAATCTTTTTGTACTGTTTCATCACTCATGCATCTTGACATGAATTGTTCCCTTGTTTCTTTTTCCCCTCTTTTTGGTAGTGGCATGATTTTCTCCTATTTATTTTTGTGTGTATATGATACACAGTCACGTATCAGACTTACCTCATCTGTGTAGCATTTATTTTTACACATTTTTTCTATTACAGACTTCGCATCTCTAACCCTATATCCCAATTTTACTAATGCCTGCCTAGTATTTGTAAGTAATTCAGCAGAAGTTTCTAGTTGTTTTTCATTATTAAGTCTTACAGTTTTGTTGATCTTAGCTGGTTTTTCAACATATATCGTCTTATAGACTGTATTTGAAGCATTACATGTCTGTCGAATATAATTTCTAGAATATAATTTATTAATTAATGGTGTAGCCAAACATAGGGTGGTTGGCAGCAATAATAAAATTAAATATATAATAGCACCACTAGAATTTGCAAAGCCAGCATTACTCATTTTACGCCCTTAAATTTCTTTTTTCGTGTTTTTCTATATTCTTTAATATTGGTAATTTGTATCTTTTCTTTAGGCAACATAGAGAGTGCAATTCTTCTATGTTCCTTTTCAGAACTTTCTTTTACAATATGTGTATTTTTATTTTGGATTTTTTCTATTTCTCTCTCTAGTTTATTAGTATCTTTTTCTGCTCTTTTCTTTAGTGCTAGTCTACGCCTTCTTTCATGTTTCGCTTGTCGATGATTCTTATTCATAGTTATCATTATTTCCATTTTTTATTGCTTGAAGTCTTTTAAGTAATTTTTTCTGATCTTTTTCTAGCTTCTTTTTTCTTTTCAGAATCTCTCTTTGATCAGAAGCACTAATTTGTGGTTGATATTGTCGTTCTGATAGAACCGACATTTGTTGATCTATAGCGTTTAATTTTGAAATTATACTATTAATGCTCATATTAATAATGAAGTTCGTGCCGCCCGAAGGCGGCAACGAACCTCAATGAACTCACTTTGATAAACTTGGCTTTACAACTTTAGAGAAGGTACTTGGTAGAACGCTATATGATGTTCTGCTATTTCCTTCTTTGTCTTCCCAATCACGCTGTCTTAGGCGACCATCAATAATTACTCTATCGCCCTTAGATAGCTCCACATTTCTAGAATACTCTGCATGACTACCCCATCCATCTACATCAAGATAAACGGTTTCCTCTTTACCATTTCCAAGAGATTCATTAACAGCAATTCTAAATGTGACTAGTTCCTTATCGGAAACAGTCTTATATTCTGGATCTTTAGTCAAATTTCCCTTCAGTATAATTCTATTGTTTAACATAATACCTCCTAAAAATTAATCAAAACCCTAGACTTCTCTAAGTCTACTCTATTATAGCATCAGACTCTGATTCAGTCAACATGTCTATTTTTTTTCTTTCTAATTCGTAGCTTAAAAGATAATTTAATGCCATTACTAAACCATTAACATCATCTCCTAATTTACCAATTCCAGTGTTACACTTTTCACATATCCAACCACGAAATTCGTTAGATATATGGTCATGGTCCAAACACCATTTTATTGGCTGTTTACCACAACACGAACACACTTCTGGTTTTGGTGGCGCCGTCTTATGAAGATAGTTTCTTATTTTTCTTTGACTTTTAATACATGTATTACATCTCATGTCCAATTTATCCTTATACATAATATGTTTAGGAAAATGAACAACAGTTTTTTCTATGCCACAATATATACATTTTTTAGTTTTCATTAGTACTTGATATATAGCAGAAAACAACATTCTTCCAAAGAAAATAATTTTAGTTAACGCGATCAGTGTTCTTGCTGATAGTAGTGCCATTTTTAAACCCCCTACGATTAGTGAAACTATAGTTTAATATTTCTATCAATCTAGAGCCAATCTTAGGAAATAAAGATGGTATTATGCCATGTATGATCAATAATGCACCAGACACAATACACATTATACCATGCGACCAAGCAAACAATAAATGTTCACCATAATGCATGTTATTTTCTTTTAAATGTTTGATTGATTTTTTGATCATTATTATTTAAGTGGACCGGATGGGAGTCGAACCCATGTCTTGTGATAGTGTTAATATAGCTTCTACAAGTTTAGTTGTTCATAAATTCTTAAGAAAGATTAAAGAACAATCAACATTCATCTTTCCGTACCAACAAATCTTAGCTAGAACCCGTTGGCTATTCTAGCAGCAGAAGGATTTAACGACAATCTTTTGGACGCTACCTTCATCGCTTCCTAAGATTGTTGCTACTTTCTCAAGCAGCAAGAGCTAACTGTGTTACGCCAGTTAAAGCGTTTAATCGACTTTTAAAGTGGCCTGTCGATCAACCACTACTTGCTAACCATAATAACTACGATCCAATCGATACCTTTACCGGCCCTTTCTATAGATTGAAACCTTCTAAACTATACTTAAATGGATTACCATCTATATTTTTTATTAATTCTAGCATTTCTTTTGCAATATTTTTGACTTCTAATTGAGCATTTTCTGTGTTACGTAGCCCAAGAAAATGAGCAAAACTTCTGAAGTTAAACATAACATCTGCTGAAATTTGAGTATTATAGGTTCTAAAAAATCTTGCTGCCTCTTTAGCCCTTTTTCTACTAAAACCATGAGTATCCACTAAATCCTTGATGCACTCATGATACAAATCTAACCCAGCCTTAGTATATGTTTCTAGTTTTTGTTGCCAAGTGTCTGGAAAATCAGAAGGTATATAAAAACAATCCTCTTTGATTTCTTTATATCTGGCTGATTCTGCATTAACAGAAATTCCAATGCGATGCTTTAATATATGTATGTGTGTTGCTATGTCTGTACATATCAAGAAATGTAGTGAAGACTTTTCAAATGGCGTATGATGTCCCTCAGATGCTAGCATATAAAGCAACTTGTCTATTCTATTTCTTTTATCTTCTGTTAAATCTCTTGATGTGCTTGTCCATGCTGATAATGCGTGTGTTTCATCGCCACCATAATATCCAATCAATTGTACTTTATTCATGTTTTTGAGTATCTATTGTTTGATGTAGTCTATCAAAAAAACATATGCTTAGTATAAAAATATACTGAGATAGTTCACTTGGCGTTAATTCTTTTCCACTTTCAGCCATAATATTTCTTAAAGAAAGTAATTCATTGTCTGTGTAGCAAATTATCTTCAGAAAATATTTAATTGTATGTAAGTCAGCACTTTGAATGTGTCGATTGAATCTATTATAAGCGGCCCAAGCGGCTTCTATGTCTATTGGATAGTCGTATGCAAAATTCATTATTGCACATAACTCTTCTTTGTAGAACATATTGATACTCCATGTGATATATGCAATTATATATACACACCAAGTTCAACTACATCAATATTTGCACGATTAAAAATATCTTTAGATTGCTCTAATCTTTCTTTCCATCTGTCATTTTGACATACTATAGATACTACTCTCTTTATTCCTGCTTGGATCGTCATAGATGCACAATTAGTACATGGAAGAAATGGATATGTGTATAATGTAAAATTATGTAAATTACATTTCGCAGCTAGTATAGCATTCATTTCTGCATGTATAATGTACTTATATTTTTCTTCTCTATTATTGAGGATGTTTACATCGTCACGTACAGACATTGGTAAACCATTATATCCAATAGATATTACTTTGATGCCATCTGTAATTACTGCTCCAACTTGCGTTGATGGATCTTTAGACCAAGTTGAAATCAACTTAGCTAGCTCAAGAAATCTAATATCCCATTTTAATGTTCTATTCATGTTAGTATTTTATTATCTGTTTTATCTACGATATGCCATCCATCATAAAATACAAAAAATGATTTTGTAATAGAATATTTTGGATAAACTGAATTATCACAATATTTTTCTATCCAAACATTGATTCTAAAATGATTTTCCCATATCCGTATACAATCTATCTTGTGTAGATTTTTTATATATCCTACAAAGTTTTCTAGTTCATTTTGTGGTATGGATGTAGATTTTAGATCGATAACTTCCATTTTGTCTGATCGTTTGTGGGTTTTTTGCTTAGTAGCAATTCTTTTTTTCATTGTTTATCTCCATAAGCTCTGTTATATCGTCATTCTACACGATTTGGCTTGAGAGTCAACCACATCCTTTATATTTAGAATAGTTCTTTAATTACTCGTCCAGAATTAGCAATCTTCATTGGACGACCATTTTTAGAGGTAAATGTAGTTTCAAGTGAAATATCCAAACTTTTTAGTATAGTTGCCATTAAATCTTCTGAAGAATAAGCTTCACTTATTACCTTTTTTCCATCATCATCAGTTTCACCAACAACTATGCCTTTGTTTAATTTTCCACCACCAACTACAGCACTCCAGCTTCTAGCCCAGTGATCTCTACCAGCATTTTTATTTATATCTGGAGTTCTACCAAATTCCCCCATCCATATAATGGTGGTATTGTCATACAATCCCCTACTTACTAGATCTTCAATTAATGCACTCATTCCAATATCCATTTGAGATAGTTTATCTGGTAGTGTTGTAAAAATATCCATATGATTATCCCATCCACCCATATCTACTTCTATGAATGGTACGCCAATTTCTACTAGTCTTCTTGCCATGAGACAACCTTTACCAAATGAAGTGTTGCCATATCTATCACGAATGTTTTGTGGTTCTTTATTTATGTTTAAGACTTGAGTATGTGGACCAAACATTAAATCAACAGTTTTATTCAACATTTTAGCGTGATCGCTTGCTAATTCTCCTCGTTTTTCTTGAATAAATTTGTTCTCTATTACTGATAGAACTTCTAATCTTCTTTGCACGGTTTGATAATCTACACTTGATTGTAAATTTCTAATTGTTCCATTATAATCAACAACAAGTGGGGAATATGTAGCACCTAAAAACCCCGGACCAATACTGGCACCACCTATACTAATAAAAGGTGGTATTCCTATCTGATTAGTAGTATTTTTTAACAATTCATGAGATATAACTGATCCATAACTTGGATATTCCACATTAGGATTAGGCACATATCCAGTATGCATATAGTATCTACCTCTGCCATGATCAGCTTCCCTTGTACTCATACTGCGAACAATACTAAGATTATCCATGTTTTTAGATAATAATGGTAAATGCTCGCATATTTGTATTCCATCGACATTAGTAGATATTGGTTTAAATGGTCCACCGCTTGGACTATTTGGTTTTAAATCCCAAATATCTATAGTACTAGGACCACCGCTCATCCATAATAATATTGTACTTTTGTTTTGTTTTTTAAGTTTTTCAGCATTTGCTAAAATAGAATTCTGCAATAAAACTGTACTTGATGTAAGTGCAATTGTTCCATTGAGATGCGATAAAAAATGTCTTCTGTTCATATCAATTCTTTCATATATGGATGGTCTACTAAGTATTGTGGTCTTCCTGTTGTATCAATAATAGTAGTTGAGGAAGTTTCTACACCAAGAGTGTTATATATTGTAGCTACCACTTCTTGAAAATCAACAGGTCTATCTACAGCATATTCACCAAGTTTATTCGTTGATCCAATAACCTGTCCATGTTTCAATCCGCCACCAAATAATAAAGCGCTATTTACTTGAGGCCAATGATCTCTTCCTGCGTCCTTATTAATTTTTGGTGTTCGTCCAAACTCTCCCCAAACTATAACTAATGTATTATCAAGCATATCTGATGTCTGTAAGTCATCTATTAAAGCCGATAAGCATTGATCTAATTTAGATCCATGATCTTTAACTAAATCAAAATTAGCACCATGACTATCCCATCTACCATAACTCAAAGATACAACTCTAGCCCCTGCTTCAAGCAGTCTTTTTGCTATTAATAATTGACTATTATCTGTGGGCGCTCCATCATATTGATATTTATAAGGCTTACCATCTCCATATTTTTCTAATATGTCTTTGTTTACCTTAGATATATCTAGTGCTTGTAATAACTTATTATCTGTCAATATTTCAAATGACTTTTCAACATGTTTATCATAACTATTAAATCTTAGATTAAAATCAATATCTTGCTTAAGTTGATCTAATTGTAATAATAGATTTTTTCTATCATACAATCTTTTAGCATCAATATGAAGAGTCATATCTTTAATACTATCCCCACTTGGCTTAAATGGATTATAAGTCTGGCCTAAAAATCCTCCAGTACCAGAATCACTCCAAGGCATGTGCTGCGTTGGTGCTGCTAGACCAATGTATGCTGGTATAGATGGATCGTTTGAGCCATGTAGTCTAGATATAACAGAGCCTATAGATGGTCTACCACCAATATTTTTTAAATTATCTGGCTTCCATCCTGTCATGCATTGAAATGCAGCATGATCTCCATGAGAATTAATTATTGATCTTATGATAGAACATTTATCAATCCTTTTCGATAGTTTATCGAATACTTCACAAATTTGTATTCCATTTACATTGGTAGAAATTGGCTTAAATAATCCCCTTATTTCTGATGGAGCGTCTGGTTTTAAATCCCACAAATCGAGATGTGGTGGTCCTCCAGCCAAAAATATATTGATTAAATTCTTTTTTTTTCCATTGATTGTATCTGCTTTCAATATATCTGGCAAAGCAAGGGTATAGCTACTAAAACATAATGATCCTATTGATAAAAAATGTCTTCTATTCATATATAAATTCCTATTTTTTGTAGTAGAATCATATATAAATATACACAATTTATTAATGTGTCACTCTTTAGTGAAGAATATCCATCTATCTAGTAGATCAATATTTATTGAATCATTAACTTCATGTAAATAATCTAGAATTTCGTACATTCTACTGAATATATGTTCATGTGGCAACATAAAAAATAACCAATTTGGGGCATTATGCTTGCCTTGTTCGCACCAAACCAATACTGGTTTTTTTTGCCTATTAGCTGTGACAATTTCTTCATATGAACCACACATATGAACACTCATATCTATTCTGGCTATAATAAAGTCAGATACGTCAACACATCTTAAGTCAGCATTTCTTATATGTCCATACTCTTGTTTAATCTTATTAAATTGTCCAGTATTTTTATAGTGGTCTATAACAGATCTTGTAGTCTCATCTTCTTTTATGAGTTTAATAGGCTTATTACATGGATTAATTACATTTATATTTAGATATTTTAATGGTGGAGTAATCATATCTCTCCAACCTTTGCCACCATCAGCCACTCTATCCATAGGACCGACAAGATAGGTTCTCATACCATTTAGATTGTTCATAATGTCCACCAGCCAATTTTATTTAATTCATACCAAAGTAATCCTAGATTAGCAAATGTATATCCAGACCACATTACTCCATGTGAATAATCCTTTTGCACAAAACAAGAAATAGCCACACATAAATATAGTATTGTAGATATTGTTACACAAGTTGGTCCCATTATATACTCTTATCAAAATGAGTTCTATTGACCATAATAAATTCTGCACACTTTGGTAAATCTTTAAGTGATGTTGCTCCTATATAAGCACAAGCACTTCTTATACCACCCATTATATCATTCATAATCTCAGATGCACAACCCTTATATGGAATTTTAATTACTCTTCCTTCGCTGGCACGATAATTTTTTATTCCACCATATTTTTCTTGTGCCTTATGTGAACTCATTCCATAAAATAGTAATGATTTTTTTCTTTTTTCTGGTGGATTGTAACCCGGATCATTTTGTTGCCACCACTCATTAACAACATTTCTATCATTATCTATGATAGCACAGCGATATTCATATTCCCATTCTCCCTCGCACTGATCAGTTCCAGCAAGCATACCACCAAGCATCACGAAGTCTGCGTTTGCCGCAAAAGCCTTTACAACGTCTGAGGGTGTTCTACATCCACCGTCTGCACAAATCAATCCTAGACGCCTGTCTTCGCTTTTTAAACCATGAGCAGCGTGTGAGCATTCAGATATTGCAGATAACTGTGGAAAACCCACTCCAGTTTTTAATCTTGTAGTACAAGCAGAGCCGGGGCCAATACCAACTTTAACTATATCTACTCCACCATGTAAAATAAGTTCCTGCACCATCTCTGGTGTACATACATTACCAGCCATAATAATTGGTTGAGTGCCAAAAGTATCCCTAACTTTTCTACAATAATTTACAAAGTCATCAGTATATCCATTTGCAACATCTATACAAATATTTGGTATAAATCCAACATCATCTATGATATATCTTATCTTATCTAGATCTTCATTTTTAATACCAACACTTAACCATTGAGAATGGACGTTACAAAAATGATTTTGATAATCTTGCTTAGTATAATGTTTATGTAGACATGTTATGGCTTTATATTCTGATAATTTATCAGCCATTTCAAATGTACCAGTGGAATCCATATTTGCAGACATTATTGGTAAGCCTGTCCACTGCCTTGTAGAGTGATAGAATGAGAATGTTCTATCAATACTTACTTCTTTTCTTGATGCTGCCCTAGATCGTTGTGGAACTAGTAAAACATCATCAAAATCTAATTTAATATCTGTCTGTATTTTCATTGTTCATTCGTCCGAGTTTCCATAATCAATCCGCGTAGTATGGGTAAGACAAATCAATGGGGCCATTTAGACCCCACTGATTTTATCTTTATCAAATACAAACAACATCCCTGTTCTTTTTGATGACAGTATTTACCTTATTAATCTTTGCAGTAATTTCCTCAACCCATTCACGATTACGCTTCTTGGTATTCATATACTGAATATCTTCTGTCGTAAGATGAACAACCTTATCAAATACAGACGTAAATTCTGCAACCACTTCATATCGACAGCAACGAAGCTTTTGAAACTTAGAATCAGATGGAACACTCACAACGTCACGCGGATTAACCTTACAAATCATAAGGCGATTTCCACCATCATTATCATCGTCTTCATCATCAATCTTAATTCCACCATACCTCTTTGCATAATCAATTGCACCAACGTGTAGACCATGACCACAACCATTTTCACGATTGCTATCTACCTTACTACGAGGAACAGAACAAACGCTACCAACACTATTATCAAACGTTCCAGAATACATATCTTTATAATTATTCTTAACAGCCTTATATGCTAGAAAACATCCATCAGATGTAATTGGCATATTCTTATTCTTCATAAAGTCAAACAGTTCAACAATAGCATGATCAGATGGATTCTGACTCATATTATCAAGGAAATTAAGCATTGGTTCAAACGGAAATCCCTGCTTAATCATATCAATGATAGTATCACCAAACATATTTGGCATCTTAATACCATCCCACATTAGATTATTACCATCACAAGCAATATATCCTTCACAGAAATTATTAATATGAGAAACAACATCATAGTAAGCCTCAAACATCTCAATATTATTCTTCTTCAGACAATTTACAAGCTTATCATAGTTAGGATGAGACTTACCAAAAAAGTAACTCTGATTACTAACAATCGCACTAACATTACCATCATTTGCTATAATATACTTCATTACTCACTCCTTATTAAGAACAGAAACTTGTTCAATGCTATCAATATAGTCGGCAATAATTTGCCTATCCTCATCAGAGTAAGGCGCATTACGAATTACCTGCAAAATCTTATACTTAGACATTTCCTTATCAAATCGTGGAGCAAAACGATCATCCACAAAATTACTATCTCTACCGGGAAACGTAAATCTAAAAGAACTAGCCATTTGCCTTATGACTTCAACCTTCTCACAAATGTTGTCCAATCGAGATACGTATTCATTATACTCAGAAATTACGTTTTTTACAGCAGATGGATTTTTAGTCATATTAATAATCTCAATCCATCTAGTTGCAAAATTTCTGGAAAGACTCTGACGATTCATTATATCATAAATATCTTGATGATTATAAGCAATAATATCGGTCAAAATCTTTCTAATAAATTCATATCCCAAATGCCAATTCGATCTCTCGTCTAGCTTCCTATTCTTTGCAACAGATGGCTTGACAATATAAAATGTCTTTCCTTCCACTTCATCATTGTGATGATCATGCATGTAAGACAAGATCTTTTCAAGATAATAAATCTGTACAACACCATAAGATGAAGAAGAAATATGAACCTCACCCTTTGACTCTGTAAAATAATATGCATTTTCATATTTTACACTCATCGCACACTCTTCAAAGCAACCAGACTCTTCATTAAAAACTCGGGCTTGAATCATTGGCCCGCTATTTCCACCAGAAGAATTACGATTATATTCTACCTTTGGAAGATTAGATGTAAATACAACATCATCCTTTGTCGCTCCACCAAGTATATCATACAATCTACAGTTGTCAATCGTTTCTCCATGTCCTAACTTATAAAAATAACAGGCTACGTTGTTATTAAATTCTTTGATATATTGCTTTGTACGACTAATTCCTCCGCGTGGAAGATCATCGACAACAAACTTAACAGCATCTGTAAAATGTATACGGTTAGTGTCTATCTTCATATCAATCTTAGAACGATATGACGACTTCTCAAAAAGTTTAACTGTCATATTTGGAATGTCAATACTTTCAGACACAATATTGTCAAACAGTTTTTGATCATTCCAAACTATTGACTTCATGAGAGATTCCATAGCAGTCTTTATAGACATGCACTGATCAGAAATCTGCACATACTTACTTCGTGCCTTAAACAGAGTAGGCTGACTTTTAATTTCATGTTCAATCTGTGTTGCAATATCGTCCAATATCTTAGAGATAATATTATTGATATTGATCTTAGTCTGCTTGCTATAAGAAAGAGACTCACGACTTGGAGTGATATCAACATCTCCAATATTAACAATGATCCTAAGACCACTAGAATATTCAACAAATCTACTGTTCTTCTTGGATGAATCAATTCCATCAACTATAATTTGATTATGGTCGATAGGATATGCAATTTGCCCCATGATGATATAGTTCTTATCATCGTTATCATCAAAGTACCAATTATCACCACTCAGAGTCTTATTCTCAGCATCGTAATAAATTTCTTCGCCAATAAAATTTGGCCTAACATTAAAGAATTCATAAACCTTACGTGCCTCACGCACAAAACGATCTATGTCATATTCATTAACACTAATTGAAACCTTAATGCCATTTGCTTCATTGGTTTCGCTGGTATCCATCAAAGAAAATATGGGATTACCGTCCTCATTCTTATAAGCATTATAAAGACGGCGAGTACCATCAAGATATGCTTCAACAGTAAAACTGTCACCATATGCAAATGGTGCCTTACTGCCAAGACCCAAGCAACCAACAGCGTCATTACTATTATTACGTGTGCTACGAAAATAAGTAGTGTAAAGTTCCATGCAATGTTCATGACTCATGCTGGTGCCGTAGTCACGAATATAAAATATAGGATTAAGCCTAGTTGGAAGATGAACATCAAATTGAACATCTTTCTTGCCAGCATCTACATGAGAATCGTAAGCATTAGTAGAAAGCTCACGAACTACTGCAAGGATCTTATTAGAATAAAGACCATCAGAAAGAATAAAGAAAGCCTTGGCAGATGCCTCGATACTGAACTGGCTTTCCTCAAAATCACCAGACTTTTCAATCGTGTTAATACCAGCATGAAGTTTCATTATCGCGTCCTCAGAGAAAATTTATTTGTCGAACTTCCGTGATTATAACATGGTTATCGTCCATGTCAAGCAGATAGTTTAGTTTTTTGTTGCTTGTATATAATTCTTAATTCTATCAATCTTATTCATGCCACCCATAAAATGTATGATACCATTATTAAGAACAGTACCATTGAGTGATTTATCCCAAATATTAATATGATGTTTTTTATTTGCACTAGATGCAAAATTAAAATAATCAATATTCATATATTTTGGCATAGATAATATATACGATTGTTCTCCTAGATGGATTTTTCTTAGATCATCAATAGATATTGACTGATTGAAGATACGTGTATGCTCTTTATCTAAAACAAAAATTCCAGAATTTCCTCCAACAAAATCTATTCCGGTTATGGATTCCCATTGTGGTTTACATTTTTTGTAATGTTCATAGTTATTTCCAAAGTCATTGTAATAATAAACACAAACGCCAAAATGATTTCTTGGTGTAAATTCAAATAAGTTAATACAGCCATCAGGAATATAACAGTCACAATCAATAAATGCAACTCTATCATATTCTTCTAGATATGTTTTTACTTGAAATTTTTCAAAAGTAGCATCATTCCAAGTGTCTCCAGTTGTTATTCTTGCGTCTGTAATTATATGAAAATCTGAATGACATTTATTGGCATATTTTTTTAGACTATCTTTAGTCATATCTAAAACTTCTAAAAACTTATCTCTAAGTGCCACAGTGACGATAGCCTGTTTCATGCTTATTTGATTCCAAGGTATAATTTTTTTAATAAATGTTGATCATTTCTCATGCAGTCAAATGCATACTTTATATCTTTTGGTAGTGAGTTCCAAGAATCAAGCATTTCATTCAATGCTTCCTTTGTATTATAATTTGTTGATCTTGGATGATTAATTATATGATTATAATCTCGCAACACATATCTCTGATTGAGATGAGATATTGCACATAATGTTCCATCCCAAGGCCAGCCAAATTTATATTGACCTAAATTTAGATTTCTTTCTTTATATAGATCAATAATATCTTTATGTATGAACCAACAAATACAATCAGTATTGATAACAATTTTGACTTTATCATTATCTATACATAGATTTTCTATATCCGATCTATCGGAATGCCACCAAGTATAGTCAACATTTGGTGCGTATATTCCACAATTGATATCATTAAAGTATTTTTCTGCATCTGTATATAGCCTTGACCATTCTTCATATGAAGCATCAGCTAAAATCTGGAAAAGAACATCTCCATCAAATAACTCTATAGCCTTTTCAAATTGTTTACCAAAATAACATTCATTACCAATGTTATACCACTCAGTTATGTGATTATATGTATCATCGCTATTTATGATGATTGGTTTTACATCTATTTTTTTTAGTTGTTCAATTTTATATTTCGTATTTTGAATTTGATTGGGCCAATTAAATAAAAAAGTTTGTATATTCATATCATTTAAAGCTCATAATAGCCGTTTTCTATATTAAATATCATATTCAACATAATTCCAGCTTGTTCAATGATATAATATTTTCCAATTCTAATGCTATGATAACCTAAAAACAGACCAGACACACAGACAATTGTAAAATAAGTTATCTCAAATAAAACCATTTTTAGCATGTTCATATGCTGGTAATAGACTTTAAAACTCCAGACCTACCAATAGCAATTCTTAAACCAAGCTTCTTATTATAGTTATCATTACTACTACACGTAGCATCACCAACAAAATGTTCACCATTTGGAGAATCAATAACTACTTTTGTATATCCACCCTTTGGTTCTGGATCAGATAACTTAAATAGTAATTTTTGATAAGACAATTTTCCATCATATATGCGACTATGTAGAACTCTTACTTTATATCCAGCATTGCGTAAATCTTGTACTGTCATTTCTTTTCTCCAATTAAATAATACCGGCTTCCATAAAGTCCATATCAAGATTGAGTTCGTCCCAATCCTCTTGTGTAACATTTCCAACTACCAAATAGTTATCATCATCAGACATATTGTAGTCGATATAAAAATCTTCAGACTTTGATGACTTCATCTGGTTAAGATCAATAACTAGGTCTTGTGCTTCTTTATGACCAATTACATTACTAAAACAATTAATCATTATTTTACCTCTTTGTGCTTGTAGATAAATGATCTTTTGCCTCTTCAATACTTTGAGTAACCTGTTCTATTAGACTTGATAAACGCTCTTCGTCTTCACAGTCCATATCTCCATGTTCCAATTCAAGAACAAGACCTTCTAAATATTCTTCTGACCAACATATTAAATCAGTGATAATTTTCTTGGTTTTTTGATTCATTTCATTACTCCAATGTGTCATAAATGGTAGTATACAACAGTTATCGATAGTTGTCAAGTTTTTCTTTAGCGGAATCTGAGGGATTCGAACCCCCGGAGGATTTTAACCCTCGGCTCTTTAGTAAAAAGCTGCATTAGACCACTCTGCCAAGATTCCAAGCACACAGGGTAGGAGTCGAACCTACACAGAGCAAATTAACAGTTTGCGGCACTACCATTATGCTACCTGTGTAAAATACTATTCTGGATAATTACAAAATTCTAAACCAACATATCTTGCATTTTTTGTTTGTCTCATAAAAGTCCTATTTCTATGACAATTGCAGCATACAACTTCACACTTATCTATCTCTTCTTTTATTTTTTCTATATCAATAGTGCTATTTCTGAATTCAGATATAGTAAAATTTTTATTCCCAAGATGATCGAATTCTAGCATCCAATATGGATAATTTTCTTTACAATCATAGCACACTTTATTTGATTTATATTCCTGTAGAAATCTCATCACCTTAGTTCTACACTCATTGGTTCTTTTCTTTGCTTTATCCTTTTGACCTATTCCAAGATGATACGCTATTGTTCCTTTAGAACATCCGACAATTTTTTGTATTTCCCTATATGAACAACCTTTCTCTTTTAATTCTAATATTTGTTCTTTTTTTGTCTTCATGATAACCCTCCTTTGATATATCTATATACACAAAAACTGAGAATTATGTATCGAACCATTAAGTTCCGGGACTACGATTCGAACGTAGAAAAGTTGATCCAAAGTCAACTGTGATACCGTTTCACCATCCCGGAAGCCCACAGAGGGAATCGAACCCCCTTCCGATGATTACAAATCAACTGTAATACCATTATACTATGCGGGCAATAATAGGAGCGGTGGGATTCGAACCCACACTTTAAGGATTTTAAGTCCTTTGACTCTGCCGTTGGTCTACACTCCCAAACTACAGATTCATTCTACCCTATCATCGTCTACTGTCAAGTCACGACTTTACACCATTGTCAAGTATCCATTTAGAATTAATTCTATTCATTAGATCGGCTATAGAAATTTCACTAGTTTTTAGACAATCACCCTTATTACATGGAACTAATAATTTCCAAGGAGAATTTGGATAATATAACTCATTACCAGAATTAAAACGTATCTGATTATCTATATTACATACTATACCCTTTTTATCAATATTATTCTTAATATTGATTGCCCCATTTAATGAAGTTACATAACCATCTCCTAATAATGCCAATCTGATTACGTCTATATCTGGTGTAAAAAGAGAAATACAATCCTCTATATGTGAAACAAACTCATCATGTAATTCAAGATCGTCCTCTATGAAGCACATAAATGGAATATTGTTTTCTATTTGATGTTTAATGGCATTATATTTTGTTAGAAAGTTAGCTAGAGTACCATATGTCGGATAATGTAGTCTATGATATACAAGACCACTAGCCTTGAAAGCCCTCAATGTTTCATCAACATCGTATCCGTTAATAGATTTGATTACTTCAAAACATGGAAATTTTTGTATGTTGTTTTCTACAATATGTTTTCGATCTGCCCTAAGAAGCGATAATATGTAATATTTAATCATTTTATTTTTTCCTTTAAATTTCTCAAAGTATTAGTAATAGTAAATAAAGTATCAGAAGAGAACTCAGTTTCTATTGGCACAAAAACCCATTCGTCTTTTAAAATAAAATATCCGTATTCACATTTGTAAACTTTGTCGCTCAAAGCAAAAACATGGGGGCCATTACATTTATATGGACTAACACAATTAGGACAAACCATAAAATGATAATACCCATTCTTTTAGATCTTGTTTTGGTTGCCAGTTTAATTTAACTTTTGTTAATGAAATATCTGCTAATGTTATTTTAGGTTCTATTCTAGTTTCATTGTATTGTTTTTCAGCGTTAAGCCAATTAGCAATAGTGTTTATACTATAACTTTTTCCATTACCAATATTTAGAATACTATTATTAGCATAATTATTAAGAGATAATATATTGGCATTAGCAACATCTTTTACATAAATAAAATCTCTTTCTTGATTACCATCATTACAAATATTTAGTGGTTGATTGTTCTTTAATGATCTATAAAAATGACTCAATACACTAACATAAGAGCCAGTAGAGGTCATTCTTTCGCCATAAACATTAAAGTATCTTAGTATCACATAATTTATATTGTATAGTTTATTATACAGATAAATGTACTCTTCGCCTATGTATTTTTGTAGAGCATATGGACTAATTGGTTTAATATTTTCTTTTTCGTTGGTTGGAAAATGTTCGCAGTTTCCATATACTGATGATGAACTACTATAAATAATTTTAGTAACATTATTTTGTCTCATACACTCTAAAATTTTAATAGTGGTATCAACATTACTGTTATTTGATTCATACGGATAGTCTATCGAAAATTGAACATTTGGTAAAGCAGCACAGTGAAATACAGCATTGACTTCTTTAAAGTATTGTGATAGATCTTTGATCGGAGTTAATGATAGATCAATATTAATAAAAGAACAAGACGCATTAATATTTTCTAATGATCCAGTTGATAGATTATCTAGTACAATAACTTCGTGACCATTCTGTATTAATTGGTCAACTATATGACTTCCTATAAATCCGGCCCCACCAGTTACTAAATATTTCATATAAACTCTAACTCCACTTGACCATCTTTTAAAGTCAAATAAGAACAATCTTTTTCTGTCCAGCATCCACTATTAGTATACCACACAGAATGGCTTTTGTCAATGATCGGATGATGAGTATGCCCTAAACATACAACGTCAACGCCTTTTGATATAGCATATTTGCGAGAACTACTAATCATATTTTCTGTGCATCTTAAATAGATTTTGGATCGATTCTTTATAAGTTTAGGTAGGAATCTTTTATCGAATCTTTGGATTGTTCTATATAAATAATCTGCTACCTTTGTGGTTTTAGGATACTTATATATAAAATCATCAAATTTATCACCATGTAAACATAATACTATTTTATTTCCGCTAACAAAAGAGTATTCGTCTTTAAAATCTACTCCTATTAAGTGAGAAATAATCTCCGCGTCACCATCATGATTTCCTCTTATCCAGACTATTTCCGTATGTTTGCTCAATGTTCTAAGCAAAGATAGTATATTCCAATGATTCTTTTTTAGTCTGCGAAAATCTAAATTATCAAACAGATCGCCATTGATAATCAATCTATTTGTTTTAGAATCTATCAACTCTAAAAAATCATATAGTTTTTTACTTTCACAAACATCACTACCCAAGTGAATATCGCTAATTATGATAGCATCATTCATATTGAATAACGTCGTTATTATTCCTGCTTATAAAGGCAGCGAAAGTTGAGGCGGATACATTTTCATTAATAAATCTCGACGACCCATCTGCCATTACAACAACCATGCCACCAGCATGAAAACTATTTGGTTCACTATCATTATTACAATTCATAATACAGGTACCGGTACTTCCGGTGGTATTTAAATTACCAGTAGTTTTATCTGATCCATCAAGAGAACCAGCACCACCATCTGGATCAATCCAACCATAACCTTCTGGCCTTGGTAAAACTATGCCTCTACTTTTGCCAAGCACAAACCATTCTGGCCTTCCAGCACTTTCCATTGTTAGTATTGTTTTAGACATGCCATCAACCATTTCTGATTCTCTAGTTGGTCCCGTTCTATTTAAAGAACCCTCAATATCTGCACCGGGATCGGGCAATCCATTAGCAGTATAAAATGCTCGACGTATTCTATGCATAACAATATAATCAGAAGGCCCAAGTGATTTACCAATTATGTTTGCTGGTGCCGTGGCATCGGCCACTATTCGTGGATAACCTTTACTACTAGGACATATAAATAATGGTATGGTTTTTTGTCCATTGGTGATATTAACTAGTGAATCCCATCTTTGATTGATATCATATAATTCTGCTAATGATCCTTCTTCAAAAAATGGTAGTAAAGAAATGCACCAACTTGTTGGACTATTTGTGCCGTCTAATGGTCTTGATCGCGGAAAAGATTTGCGAATAGACATATGATTATGGAACGCTAATCCTTGTTGTCTAGCATTATTTAGACATGAACTTCGTCTGGCCGCTTCTCTGGCACTTTGTACCGCTGGTAAAAGTAATCCAATGAGAACAGCTATGATTGCAATAACAACCAATAATTCAATAAGTGTAAATCCTTTTTTCTTCATTATATTTCTCACATAGGAAGGATATATGGCGGGATTGGTTTACAATAAACCAACTATATGATAGTAGATTAAAAAATCAAAATTATTATGTTAGAATTGTGTTAAAGATCTATATTAACTTCATACTCTATGATCATACTTATACCATGCTCGTAATTGCTGACTAAACTCATATAAAAATGATTGAGTCTTTAATGACTTGCTCATTATCTCATATTCTCTTTGATCTTCTATAAGATCGAATTCAAATATAGCCCTCATCATTTGCTCCAAAATGTTTCAATATTACCTGTTTAGCCGGGAAATTCTGGAGGAGTCCACTTGTTGTCTTTATTCCTACAACTATTACATAGTGTGGTTATCCATCCACCTTTATTTGGTTTTCCGCTATTACCACAAACTTCACAGATTTTATAACTCATTTCTTCTGCCATGTCTATAATACCTTCAACATAATCGTCGCCGCCACTAAAGTATATTCTAAGTCCACCAAACTTTTCCTTTATCTGATCAAACTTAACAGGAACGTAGTCTAAGTCTGATTGATCATTTAGTGTGCCATATTTATTTCTTACCGCTATTCTTTCAGAAATATTTTGTTCATGCTGAAATATTCTCCAACAAACAGACGATAATAGTTCATACCATCCATCGTTACATTCAATACCCCAACACATACATGATTCCATACAAGATTTGCTCGTATTGGAAAATAGTTGTGGATATTTTTCGAATATGGTATTTTGTAATTCTTGATTCATGATTAAATCTTGTATATCTCTAACTCATTTAAACAAATAAATTTTGTCTTACCATATGTAGTTTTTTTACTTACATGATAGTGTCCATGAATCCAAATATCTGGTTGATGAATATGAAGTAATTCATTCAACGCCCAGCCTGTCATATTTTGATATACTCTTTGATCTGGACGAAGCATTGTTGTGACCATACTACTAGGGCAATCATGTGTAATCACTATATTTGGTTTTATGTTCGCATACAATTCCATAGCTTTATTAAATTCATCAATAGAAAGCTGTTCATTCTGCCACCAATCAATACCAATGGTTCGTGTTTTGTGATCTATCGAGTAAGCACCACGATAGAAGAAAAACTCTACATCGCCAAGTTTAAATAAACCATAGTCACCAAGATAATGTGGAAAATTAATTATTTGGTCATAATTATCATGATTTCCAGCTACAATTTTATGACACTGTGGATCAACATCTTTTAGAATTTCATAATTGAATCCAAAGTCGCCTAATTGAACTGTATATGGATAACAATCCTTTTTTTGAATGATTTCATGATAATTTTTGTATTTACCATGAACATCACCAATTATAGTAAGCATATGGTCTTCTTTTTATTCAGAAGTTTCATTAAAGATAGATTCGGAATTGATAACAAGTACTAATTGATCATCGCCCTCTGGATCATCTATTAGCCATGTATCACAATTATATTCATCACCACTTGCTGCATTGTGTACTATAACAGGACTACTCCATAGTTTTTGATCTAGATTATGTATATCATTTGCTTTTTTATGCAATAAATTATATAGGTCTAGCCATGTCATATTATTCATTAATTTCTCCCTAAAATTGAAACTCATCTATTTTATAACTGGATTGATGATCTAGAAATTTATTATCAGTCATGTGATTAAATATTGATCTTATCAATGATGAAGTACTATCTGCGGATTGATGATCGCTACCCTTGTTCCAAAAATACACCCTTTGATTATTTTCATCTTGTGTCTTACTTACTTCGTAAGAATGCTTTTCAGCCCAAAGTTTTATTTCTTTCCAAGTCATATTACCATGATACCACGCAAATCAAAAATGTCAATCAAAAAATAAAAAATGCGTCTTTTTCAGTATACAGAAAAATGACGCAAAAACTCTATGGCTAATTAAACCAAATATCAACCTCTACGCCTACGATTAGCAAAACCATATCTTGTTTCGCCGCTACGGCCAACTGTTCTTACAACATTAAATCCAGAACTATGAGCTAGTTCCTTGATGTCGCTAACAGTAGCACGTAGATTAGAAACACCAAACATACCAAACGCACTATCGGCCGATAGTGTTCTACCACTAGATAGATAATTAAAAACCTTGTCCTGCTTACTTAGCATTGCTGACATTCTAACCTCCAAAATTGTGGCACTAAAATCAAGACATTCTGAGTTTGCCACTACTCAAAATATCATACTATTGTAATGGTGTATAATTTATATTATGTAGATTATTATCTTTATACGTCCAAAATATCATTTTTTGAGACTTGTCGTCCCAAGCACATTCTATTATGTCGCTTGCTGCCAGTTTTGACAACGCGGACTGATATATTTGTTCTGCAATTTCGTATAACATATTCGCATATATATCTTCATTAAGTATTTTTACACCAGATTCATCATGAGTTTTACATTTTCTATTAACTATTTCTTCGCATTGTCGAAGTGTTATAAATTCATCTATATTGGTTTTTTCTGATATGTTATCAGATAGCGAAAATACGGCTTCCTTTCTAAGGATTTCACAAAATCTAGACATATCTTTAATAAAGAAATGATCCATATATTTATTTGTCCAGCACTATATCTCGTAAAATATTTAAATATGAGTATACTTCTGATGGAGTCATTTCAAAACCAGCCTCTGCCGCTTCTCTTCTTAATTTTAGTACTTGATGATTGTCAATATTTTTTAATGCTATAGCATATTGAGATTTATTTTTTCTTATTTTATTCAACCATTGATCAATGTCATTCATAATTATTCCTTATTATCCATAGTAGTTTCAATAATTTTTGTCATCCTATCTATCCAATTCTTATGCGTACTTATTCTAGTATGTAGAGATCGATCATTATAATCAGAGTTTAGTTTTTTATCCTTATGTGAAGTATAAATTGATGAATTGATTCCAGCTAACCTATTTGCTATAAACAAACCACCACCACTATCACCATTTGCTATTAAAAATTCTAATTCTGTATTTGGTCTATCTAGTAATGAGCATTCTAGCATACCATCTGTCACTGAGCTAATTCTATTAGATCCGGCTCTTTTCTTTCCATCTACACGAAAACATCCAATATCATGTGTTCCACTATTTCCAAAGCCGCTAATACTGCATATTTTATTTAATTCATCTTGATTTTCATATAGTTCTGGATAGTATGATATTTCTATTGGTTTAGTCAAATGTCCTATTGCTATGTCATTTGGAGATATCTTGTTAGATTTTTCATCTTCATCAAAAGAAGATGGATATAGTGACAAATCAATTTCTATTTCTTCGTTTTCATGAATGATAACTGACTTATTACTTTCAGATATTACATGTGCAGCAGTCAATATTATTGTTGGTTTAATTAATACACACGATGCGATATAGTGATACTTTACCCCATCTTTTAACACATAACATTTAATTTTAAGTACGCATTCATGTTTTTCACCATAGTTAGTATACTTTGTATCATCGACTTTTGGTAAAATTGTGCCACCAATTGCACATTGATTTAATAAAATTGCTACCATGAATATGATTATTTTCATTTTTATACTCCTTTGGTAGCTGCATATGTTTGAATTTTATTAAATGTGGACGATGGACCCTTTTATTATAGTATTCATTACAGTCATTAACAACATCAGTATTCCAACTCTTCCAATCGCCCAAATGTCCAAAAATAAAATGACAATAATCATCACATAAAGTTATTAAATTACTAGTATCTAATTCCTTGGTGTTATCTACGTGATATGGTATAATATGATGAACTTCTAGTCTTGTTTTTCTTCCACATGCAGCACATTGTTTGTTGTTTTTTAGAAATTCATCTCTGACCTTTTTCCAAGATGACGATCTTCCAAATAGATCTTTGTGAAAATTAAAAAACATATTAGTGTATTCCAAATTCCATACATAGTATACACATTAAGTGATGGAAGGTTGATGCTTCTGTAATTTTATTAACTTATGTTTTGTTTTATATATTCCAGTATCATTATGATATGTATCTGGCCCCATATAAATATGACAAAAGCCACTATTTTTATCTACACCAAAAGCCCTAATACCATTTTCGTCTAAAGATTCAACCATAAATGATCCTTTATGGCCCATAGATATTGATTCTTGTCCATTACTATAATATGGACCACCCTTAACTTTTATTCTATCGCCCTTTTCAAGTGACTTCCAATCTATTTTAATAAATCTCTTGTTTTTCTTAGTCTTTACACTATCCTTAAATGTGAAGTTTGAGCCACATTCAGCACAAACATATGCTCTAGCACCACACAAAGCACCACACTTTTTACAGGATTTCTTACCTTTTGGCATTATTACCTCACTTATAGTTTCTGGAAAACTCGCCTTGAATATCGCTCACAAAATTTGGATCATCTTTATAATCTGGACCAGTAATAAACTCTTGAGGCACATTGACAGACTGCCCCATGTTCATTTTAGAAAACATACCACCCTTTTGTTCATTCCAATCTAAGAAACCAAACTTACTCCAATACAAATATGAAAAACCATTGTAAGACTTAGTATCTCTTAGTAGTTTTTCCATCATTATGCAAAGTTTTTGCTTGCAAGATTGTGGAATATTGCTGGCTAGTAAATTATTAATTGTTGTTTTTGAGTAATCTAAAAAATCTAAAGAAACTTGTTTTCTTAATTTTGCCATGAATACAGCTCCTATGGGTTCTTTAGAGTATACCATAGTTATCGTCATCTGTCAAGCAGAACTTTAGTTACTTTTGTTCTAGTTTGGGTATTGAAGCAGTATTATCGTATGCAATATTAACAATTCTTATTTGAAGGAATGAATCTTTATCAGTGTCTGATTTTGAAATTAAATCTTGAATTTTTTGAATAAGTAAATTAGCATCTATCTTATCTGTTATTTTTATATGTATCATTATTGATGATATTCATGTAAGTAATATATGTCATCATTCTATTAATCATATTTGACTGTACTTGTAATCTATTAATATGGATGATATTCATTCCAAGAGATATGGCAAATAATCCACAAAATATTAGGTATATTGGTAGATGCTTAATCAAACAACGGCACGACATAGTTTTGGTTCTCATATGGGTTAAAAGTTAATCTGAGGTCATATAATTGACCATCTTTTGCCCTTTTCGCATAAGCAACTGGGGCTTTATTCTTTAACTTATCCCAATGATCAGCCGCGTTTAGCACATCAAATTTTTCTATAGAGTGGCCGCTTTTTAGTCTATCTAGTATATATGTAATTGGATCACTAAGTCTATTCATCAAAGTACGTTCTTTCTAAAGACTATTCCACCTATAGAGTTTAACTTTATCGATTCATCAAATTTGTTTATATTGCATACAACCCAGCCATATTTATCTTTATCATTTTTCCAACCGTAGTTTTTATCATCAATAGGCACCAAATGTCTATTAAAATCAGATTCAAAATCATATATGGTTTCATATTTAAAACTATGACTAAATGTTATTGTACCAATTATACTGGATTTAAATTTTTCTTTTCTTCCGGGTGTCTCTATTAGTGCTAGTTCTATACCTATGTATTTTTTTGGAAGTGGATATGATCTAGTTTCAACGCATTTTTCTTGATCAATCAATAATTTTGACCAAGGATATTGTATATTTATTCCATTCATAAAGTATGAACAAGTCCCCCCATATCATATGAACCAAATGTGTCTTTATCAATACTCCAATAAATATTGCTGATATTTACTGCTCTCAATATTTTTTCACAATTTATGCATGGCTTGCTTAATAGTAATCGTCCTTGCCTATTAATTCTAGTAACAACAATCGACCAATTAGGATCAATGGCATTATACATATCAAGCAATTTAGAAACAAGATGGCTTTCAGCATGTATATATGGAAATTCTACATAGGTTTTTATGTTAAATCTTTGACCAATTTTGTAAGCTTTACAGTTTACTTTAATTGGATTATTTTCAGATATCAATATTGGTCTGTTTCCATCGAAAGCAATAGCAAAATGATACCTACGTTGATAAGCATTTGGTCTAAATCTGTCATAACTTAACTTTATTGCCCTTTTGATTATCTTCATGGTTTTCTTTTTTATTCTCTTCTTGCTCGCTGTTTAGTGGTAAAAGACGCCTCAATGGTACTTTTTTTGCTGTAATATTACTCATTGATATTTTTTGAGGTTCTTTCATGATGTATACCCATTATAGCATGAATTACATGTAAGTCAATTTCATTACTTTTCGCCAATCTCTATATATCTTGAATCATATCTAGTGGATCTTATTATCCATAATTCATGACAATTGCTACATCTACTGATCTTGCCAGAATTGATTGACGAGGTATAATAGTTTGTAGTCTTCTTATTACAGTCTACACATTTTACTGATTTAATTTTTGGAGTTTGTTTTTTAGCCATGTTATTTTTTCTTATTCGCTAGTAAACAAATTAAATAAGCAATTGGTATAAGACCAAGAGTTAAATATATAGAAGAAAGTATGAGAATGTAATTTAAAATCATTTTTTCTCCCAAAAGATATTTTTTTCTCCCTAACTAGACTGTACTAGATAGTAGGGATTGGAACGTACAAAAACACACATACATACATAATATATAGAAAATATACATATATAAACACTACATACAACATAAGGAAGAGAGAATGTCTATGTCTGGATTTTATGCTTACAACGTGCGCGGCTCACAATAAGTAACAAGAGGGCCACAAACCCACAATTTTGCCACATTTTTTGTGCAATTGGGATGTTAAACCCACAATACCCAAATTTTTGTTTGTCAAAAACGCCATTTTTGCTTGATAATAAACTGCTTTAGCAGAGTTGATTGTAGTGTATGTTGTATGTTTTGTATGGCTTTTTTACTCATAGGACCGTTAATCTAGACAATTTTAGCAGAAAGAAGTAAAAGTGTTGGGATTTACTCTTGCCTAAATGATAAATGTGTATTCCTCTATGGTGTAAAAGTGTATTAACTCTGGGAAAAACGTGACTTATGAAAATTGACAAGAAACAGATATACGACGAGGTTGAGTCTAAGTTTAGTAACCCAAATTACTCTACAGAGACTAGTCTGTTAGCATCTGAGTGTATGAAACACGCTGAAGAATGGCTACAACAAGCTGGCGACTTTCCATTCAAGAATAAGAGGGAACTAAGAAAAGACCTTAAGAAATACATAATGGATCGAGTGGATTTACAGGATGCAAAAAGATCCTATTTTATACCATCATTTATATGGATATTTCTAGCCGGTCAGATTATATCCTACATTGTTAGACTGATCGTGGAAAGATATACCGAAGGCGCTCAAGACTAAATCTCAGAGTTGTATTCGTCTATATGTAGCACTTGACACATTGTATCAAATAGTCTCTCTCTATGTAGATCAAGCGTAGCAGATAATCCTTCTAGGGCTTTTGATGCTACTTCTATATCTCCATTATCTACGGCCATCCTAATAAGACTAATTTGATCAACATAATTAGACAGGCTCATAATTTCTTGTTCAAGGTCAAATCTATCCTTCATTATATATCTCCTATATAGGGGCAATCTAGCTGACTGTCAACATGACCAGCAATCTTAGTAGATTAAGTAAGACAATCATGAGGCAAGCCGCATAGTTAATAAAGTAAATGTACTATGTGTGAGATGTATACTAAGCTCCTCATCCACCCAAGCCCACGCGGCCTCTGAACTATCAAATGGACCATAGTAAAAATCATTACCATTGGCCCCGTCTATACGTCTTATGATATACTTCATCTTATGCATAAATTATATACCAAGAGGGTGTTATGATTTACATCTATCACATACTATATTATCGTCAAAAATACTACTAGTACATCAGTTAATTTTAGCTGACTACCACCACAAGAACCAATCTTATATATTTAGCAAAGACAAAACTAGCTGACTACCAGCACAGGGAGCAATCTTATATATTTTGGTTGGACAGTCCTATTGAATGTCAAATTGGGCAATATACACAGTAGAAACAAAATGCCACATATAGGCACTTTAGCTGACTGTGGGCATCTGGAGCAATCTTAAAAGATAAGATACGACATATGGCCCAGCCCATACCCCCCTACTCGGGTGGTGCATTAGAAATATTACTCCTATACCATCCATTATACCACGTACTGATGGGATGTCAACCTAAGTCCTTTCGTGGCAATGACTTATAGAAACTGGGGCGGGCCGGGCCGCACGTAAATCCTTTGCCAATAAGGACTTACGGCGACCACGGTTTCGCTACGCTTCCCAAGCAGTTTTGATTTCATCCATCGCATCTTGAATCTTACGATGCACAGGCGTATCCTTATTCACTTTCTTATAATCTTCGATTACTGGCGGCTCATAATCTGCGGTGAAGAATCCAGCGTTTTCCTCAACAAAGTCTAGATCCAGTTCACCAATAAGATCATGAAGTTCGTCAGGGTCTTTTGCCTCGACCACAAACTCTGCCGCTTTTGCTTCCACGTAATTCATTCGAACTTTATATTTTGGCATATATACTCCTATGTAGTGTGTAGAGAGGGCTGGCGGGATAACTTATATATGATGCCCGCCAACCCTTCCCTCCCACATATATCAAGCCGTTAGGGCGAAAATCTTCTCGTAGTCCTTATCATTGAACGTATCTGCACGACGCAGAAGCGTAGCCCAACGATCCGCAGAAGTAGCCATCAGCGATCCGCCAATCTCATCCATGCGGACCCAAGTCTTATTATCAAACTTCTGTCCCGCACGGGTGACGCCCGCGATGATTCCGAACAGGTTTGACTCATGCGTTTCATGCGTCACATACTGTTCCAGAAACTCCGTAGCCTCACGCTTCGACAGTTTATAATCCGACGACACTGCGGCGATGACACCCTTCGTGCTGCTCTTGCCAATCTGCAACGAGCGAGTGGCGAGGAACTGCTTGATACCCGGCGACAGAAGAGGAATCTGCTGCTGAATATTCTCAGCGATTTCCAACTTCAGTTTGGCGAGATCAATATTGCCACGATGAACACGACGAATCTTTTCGCCCGCAGTCTGGCCCCAAATGCAACCGTTCAAGCAGATGGCACGAAACAGGCTAGGAACCTGCGAGATACGGCGAGTGCCAACCTCACAATTTCCGACACTAATCATCCCACCATAATCCGTATCGTCATCCTGCCCGTAGTCCATAATGGTATCGGGAATAAGAACGTTACCATAGATGGTATCCTCGTCGCCCTTCCAATGGCTGAATCGACCATCTGGAATAAACTCACGAACAACGTCGAGATACCAACGATTATCAACTGGGGCGTATTGCTCAGTCACGAACGCTCTAGCAGTACCATCGGTATAGGTACGGATGCGGAACTTCTTATCAGATTCAATTCGACGCATGGCATTGTTTCCAACGGCGACCATCGTAGAAGCATCACTATCATCGAATCCCTCGATGTTTCGCATCTCACGAAGGAACGACGAGGAAGTCACGCCCGTTCGAACGCTGAACTGCTCGATGCAGTGGTCAGTAGGACGAAACGTTCGACCATCCGCAACGCGGAAACGAAACTCACCATTGTGAACAACGCAAGAAATATTCTTGATTTCAGTCAGAATATCCTCACGATTATCGACGGCAGTCTGTGCTTCCTGCATGACATCTTCGTAAGACTTGGTTTTCGACCACCAATCCTTATGAACATGCGTACCCTCTGCAAAACCGGTGCCAGTAACACCCTGCAAATTGCGAACAAACGCACCAGCGTTCTTGTCGGAATCAATCGTCAAACGGTTATAATCGCTCATTATCATCATCTCCTAGTAGTGGGAAGGTTTCTCTTATTATACAGCGTCAGGCGTTGTTGTCAACGTCAGGCGGAAAAAGTTTATCGAAGCAGTCGGAACAAGTGTTACTGATGAGCAATTCACGCTCACCCGCAGTAAGATACGGAAGAATATCTTGAACAAATCCAGAACCAGACATCCATGACGTATAATCTTCACGACAAAGGAAGATAAGATATGTCTTATAACATAGACGACAATCCGCTTCCAAAACCATGTCAAAAACAGCAGTATTTGCAGCAACCATAACGACTCCTTTTCCACGATCATACCATGTATATCGTCAGTGTCAAGGGGTGAGCATTAGAAATTTCTCTTAGACGTAAATGCTTGTGGCATAAGGACTTATGGCGAACGCGGCCCGCCGCCCCGTTCCTAAACCCTTACTGGCAAAGGACTTATGGCGACTGTCTATATAATAGCAAAACCCCGCCCATTATTATGAGCGAGGTTTGCTTGTGTGATGACTACATCTTTATTTAGTAGATAAATATCTTACTTTTATTCATAATACTATGTATAACACACGTTATCACCATAAGAAAAATATACATCATGATCACCCCACACAAATGGACAGTAGGGCGTGTACGAGTCGAACGTACCTATGAACACCTTATAAGAGTGTCGGATGCTACCGGCTTACCTTACGCCCCATGAACGAGTGACCCGCACCATTATAGCACGGGCCACTCGCCCCGTCAAGGGATCACGACACCGATGCGTCAAGCATCTTATCGCAACGCAGGGTACGATACTGGCCGTTATTGGAGCGAACGAGAGCGTAGGCACCATGCGGCCCGAAACTCGCCTTCTCGATCACACCCTCATGCCACTTCAAAACATTCATGCTACCATGCTTCGGATACTTGCAGCGAAGAACCTTACCGACAGCGATAGCGTTGCTCAACGTAATGTAACCCATAATAATCAACCTCCAAAAACTTCAGTTTCAACTTGCGAGAAAGTCACAGTGACCCTCTTCCCTTGACGATCAACCACCACGCCTTCGCGTGTGATACTAACCACAGTACCCAACTGCAACTTAGTACCAATTCCAACAATCTTCATAACATTCTCCTAAACATTACAATTCCCGATAGCCCCGGAGAGAATCGAACTCCCATCTGGAGATTAGAAGTCACCCGTTCTATCCATTGAACTACGGGGCCATAGTCACTAGGCCGATACCCAATTGTAACGACCTAGTGACCATTTGTCAAGCAGTGGCATCAGCAATCTCAGACTTGGCCTTTGCCTTGCTAACACCATCACCAGCCTGCTCGACACTGATTCCAAACTTACGATTACGGGCAACCTTCCAGCCCTGTTCGCTATACTCCTTCACGCCAGAAAACTTGACCAGCGAAGGCACATTTTCTGGAAGGCTATCAACAAGAGACGCACGAAGCGTATCCTCGATTACCTCGGTATCAAGATTATCACTCGCAACAGTCACAACAAAATCAAACGTTTTCATATTCATAACTCCTATCTTTGTGTTACACTCAATCAACCATCATGCCCTAAGTATATCACTATTATCGGCTCTGTCAACCACAATCTTGAAAAAATTTTTCTTTTGACATAACTCGTTGTGGCGTAAGGACTTATGGCGAGGGCGGCCCGCCGCGTCGGCCCTAAACCCTTACGGGTCAAGGACTTGCGACTCGTTTGAATCTGCGGCTCTTATTTCTGCAATCGCCCAAGATTCCATGTATTTAGTAGTGGCATCTGGATCGCATGGTAATAGTTTCACACACTTTCTTCGTGCATCCGTTTTGGATTCACAGTCACGCATTACAATACTAACAGTGATGTAGTGGTACATATTATTCGTCAAACCTCTTGAGTAATTGTGCAATATCCTGTTCTATACTTCTAAAATTATGTTCTATCTTACCAGACTTTTCCCTGCTTACTATTTGTGATATGATAAACGTATGATATGAACTCAAGGCCCACAACATTATTTCTTTCTCACGCTCAGTCATTTCCATTTAGTTCCCACCCCTCTTCTTGCATGATCTCATCCGTAGGTATAACGGTTGTATGCTTGTCTGCTGTAGTATAGCCCCTATATCCACGCTCGTCAACATAAAAATATTCATCTAGTACGTCATTCTCATTACATTCCCATATAGCAGTCTTACAAGCATCTCTAGCATTTTTGCTAGTACTATAGATAATGTTTAGACTTCCGCAAGAGATATAGTATTTCATGATAGTCTCCTACATCCAGTACACGAACATTCTTCATCTTCATACGGATCGTATTCAGCACTAACACTTTCAGCCCCAGTATCAATACAAACTAACTTGCGGCGACCCTTACGTTTTACATATCCAAGGTTACCAATATGATTATCCGCGAAATGAAAACCTAATTCTTCTATCTTATTACATAGGTTGTTTATATACCTAAGTTTAGATTCCCATATATCTTCACACTCACCACACGCACACTCATTACCGCCACACCCCATAACTTCTGCTTTTTCTGTTACAAATCCCCACTCTTTATAACCGCCCACAATCATTTTCTTTACTTCGCTCAATACTCTAGGGGCTAGATTATGCTCTGCAAGTTTAGACTGTGCATAGTGTGCATATTCTGCATCATCATAGGAACTAAAAGTCTTGAAGCCACTCTTTTCGTCAATAATAAAAAACGATGAGCGACTACCAGCGTCAGCAAATAAAGGTTTGGGCATAGTATATAATCTCAGTGAGAGGGAAAGAGAACGTTTGCAAGGCCGCGAACGCACAGATCGCATGATACACTACCCTTCGTCGGAGTGCAAGTAACAACACCGCGACCACGACGAATCTCGGGGCAAGTAATATACTTCGTATCGTCAATAATAACTAACTTAGGAAGTGAAGCCCGCCAAGCATCCGCGAGATTCTTACGCTTGGGGCGTTTCTTAGCAATCTTCTGGTCGCTGTCGCACCATGCGAACAGTTTGAAACCAGCGGCTTCGGCTTGTTTCTTATCTTCAGCGTTGTGGATACTAGCATATACCGCCATATACTTACTGAAAGCCACAAGGCGACTATCGTAGATATGAGTATAAAACCACATATCTGGGAGAGTCTTACCCTCTGCAAGAATACTCTCACAAGCCCACGTTACATTCTCAACATAGTCCGTATCCAGTTCACCATTGAGAAACCAATCGCCACGCTCATGCCAACGGATAGACTTGTTTTTAGAAACGGCGTCGAGGATCATCGACCTAATGCGATTCTTTTCAGTAATAAGATTCTGCATACCAGCGGGACGAACACCGGGATACATCTTCTCGGTCTGCTCTGCATAACATCCATTGTCGAGAAACTCACAATCAGACGGACAAGTATCTCCAACGGGACGAGAAACAACAATACAACCCTTACCCAACTTATCATTACCGTTTGCGACTTTCATGATTTTCTCCTGTGTCCTGCTATCTTAGCATATATATCGGCACAGTCAAGGGGAAAACTTTAGAGAGCAAAGCGTATGCCAACTACCGAAAAATCTTAGGTTGTTCGTAAAGCTTTGTCAGATAAGGACTTACGGCGAACGCGGCCCGCCCGCCGCAGCGTAAATGCTTGCGGTGTAAGGGTTTAGGACAAGTAACCTTCGCAACCAATATTCTTCAGGTCACGAAGCAGATTTTCAGCCGCCTCTTTGGTTTTCAGACGCACCGATATCTGGTTCAGGTCGCCCTTGTGCCACACGCCATAAGCGTCCCAGTGTCCGATCATACCATCGGTCCAATCCTTCGCTTCCTTCAATCCCCACCCGGTGTGCTGACGCACAGCCTTGATACAAGGAATACGATTGTTCGTGGTCATGCCACTAGTGATCGTAACATGATACTGCTCTTTTCCGTCAATAGCACTTTCCAGTGCGGCCACGATCTTTTCGCGCATTTCTGCTGGGCAGTAGATCGCCAAATCCACCGCTTCACGAACCGTCAAATCAATCTTGATCATACGTTTCCTGCTTCCTTTCTCCAATATTCTAATACGTCTTCAAGAGTTATATCATGCATCTTTACTGCTGTCAAGACCGCATCGTAATAATGTTTATTGACCCCCAATAATCTATTTCTTAGAAAGTTGATGGTCATTTTAATTGCTTGTTCTTGTTCTTTATTCATATTTTATGAAGGATAATCCTTTGGATAATCGTTTTCTGGTCGTACTGGTTTGGGCTGTCCCTCATATGGCATCCACCACGGAGCATCCATACGATCTACAATGCCGGGACTTTCTTCACAAATCAAGATATGTTCACTCACAGGATCATCCCTATGAATCTCATACCTTCCCTGCCACACTCCGATATACTCGCCAAAGTAATAAACCTTCTGCCCGTTAATAGGGCGTCGAGGACCGAAGAAACTAATCCATTCCATTACCAACCCTCCGGCATAGGAATATCACCAAGATACATATAATATGCAACTTCATTACTATCAAGAGTTTCCCAATCTTGATAACTCCAAGAAGCACCATCCCAATATAATTCACTAGGCTTATTGATACCAACAATAGCACAAAGATAGTAGCCCATATCAATAGGTTGTCCACTTCGCCATGTCATCTTCATACTCTCACAATAATTTTACGAAAGATTCTCATGCTTAGTCCTCAGTAGCATCATCAATATACCACTCGTATCCTAGTTCGTCAATAGTATCTTCTAATACTGCGATAATCTCGTCAGCATCTTCATCGTCTGGATCAATACCGGGAATATCAAATACAACATAAACCTTCATTTCATTTTCCTTGTATTATAACCAGCGAATCGTTTACGCCCCGATTCTATAACCCACCAATACCCCGATATTATGAACCCTTGGAGCAAGGTAAACACTGGTAGAAACCGTCCACGGAAATCCTCCCTAGATATGTTCATGACTCATATCGTCTGGCTCTTGGGAACGGTTACTGGTTGTATGGAGCGTGGACAGGGAATCGCACCCCGTTAGATTGGTATACTATCCTAACGTATAACCCCGTTAGGCAACCCCACGCTGCATAACAGCCGTAGGTTTATCGTACAGGTTATCCCAATCTAGTCGCTAGACCCACGCAAGTTTGTATTCTACACTCTATTATTGACTTGTCAATACCTCTTTTTCCACAATTTCTTCGCACCCACAATCCATACATAGAGAGTTGTCGTATGGACCGCCAATTACGTTACCATCCTTATCAACCCAAGCATCAAAACCAATTCTATCACTGCCACAGTCTTTACATATAACAGTCACGAATCGTACTCCTGTCTCCATCCACGCTCAATATCCTTGCGTGTACGCATACGCTTGGGACGATTGTCCATAAGCGTATCCCTGTGTTCCCGGTGACCCGTGGACAGTTCCCAACGCTTCTTGACTTTGATTTTGATATTCTCGTACTTGTGGCGGGCCGTCATACCATTTCCCATCTCTATTTAGGTGATAAAGTTTACCAGTATTAGGATCGAACGCTACTTGCCAATACATGATTGGCATCCTTGGTTTTGATTCTACCTGCTGTTGCTGGATTGTCAAGGGCGATTTTATTTGCCCAGTTGAATAATCCTTATATCCGTTATAAATCAAACCAATAACGCCAATAACGATTGTAACCCACTGAATCATCTTACTTTCCTTTCGTAGTTGCCTTGCCACATATTACTTATCGGCAACGACAAAAGGATTCTTTAGAAAAAATGACCCCACGGGGATTCGAACCCCGATAAACGGAACGAAAATCCGTTGTCCTAAACCGTTAGACGATGGGGCCAGCCACGCAACTCAGCGTCAGCCTCCGTCTCCATCATATAAGAAATTGTACCAAGCATCTTCGTCATCAACGATATAGTCGTCAGGTTCGTAACTAGCATAACTCATAACATTTTCATTATAAGTGAAATTATCCATGCAAAGGTAGCCAACATCATCAACATCATCATCACGAACCATGACTACATCTCCTTTTTACCGAGTAAGACACTTCGCACCATATTTATGATATACACAAAAGTAGATTTTCGCTCTGGTTTTAGAGATTTTGTTGACCCGTACATGCGACGGATTTCATATTTATGACATTTTCTCATGGGCATAATAGTGCCTTCGCTAGGAATCGAACCTAGAACCTAAGAGTTAAAAGCTCCTTGCTCTGCCAATTGAGCTACGAAGGCATTAACACGGGTGTCGGCCATACCAGACTATCTTTTATCTATGGCTATTTTAACGTTATTCTACCATAGACCCGTGTGTTGTCAAGCATTAAATTCTAGCATTTCATTTCCATCTTCATCTTGATAGCCATACGTCACATCTTCTACAATTTCTCTAGCCTTTTCCATATACTCATCCATATCAGACTGCTCTAGCCAGTTATCCAGTAATTCACTTGCAATTTCATCATGAATAAAGTGTAGGAAATCTTCCGGCCAATTCTCTTGGGGCGTGTTAGTATATATCTCACGCAATTGTGCGGCAGTATATGTATCAAAAATATTAGACATGACATTCCTCCTTATTCCACCAGTACGGAGCATCTCGCCCCTTTTCCCATTTTGCAAAACGTGCCTTTTCCATTATATAGTATCGGCGGTAAGAGTCAACAGCATTAGAAGATTTGTATTCGTCTGGCATAGCAAGGGCAAAGTGTGTCATAGCAACACCGGGAAACGGCATCTTCAACACATCTATCCAATACATCTTATCTATACCATCTTCACAGAAATGCCTCTTTTTAAATCTCAATGTATATTCTTTACAAAGTTGTTTGGCATGATTGCTTGCCCACGTATAATTAATCGTAGAGTCACCAACCCACTTGGTACATGGATGATTGTGGTATCCGCCTTTAAGGGGCTTCCCAGCCTGCGTAACGGGCATCATATCGTCTGTGGCACCATGCCTACGTAATGCACTGCCCAACTGCTGGTATAGTTCCACGACCATCTTTGGAACGTGCTTGTCGCAATACATCTCTGCTGCGACTACTGGATCTTCATCTAATACGAATATGTTCATACTTTCATTCTATCATGCAAAAAAGATTTGTCAACTGGCATTTTGGCTGACTACCCTCACAACCCGCTATCTGAATTCTTTAGATTAGACACTAATCCCCCCCTAGTCGGTGGTGGGCATGTGGGCGTTGATCCATTCTTCCCATCTTACCCAATCCTCCCATCTTTCCCGTTCTTCCTCAATTTGACATTCTGTCTCTTCTGCCGGTTGTACGTAATCATCATATTTTGACATTAGACGTAACTCCTTACACTACCATAACTTACCACATATATCGACACTTGTCAAGCGAAACTTGAATTTTTCCTAAGTCCTTATCAGATATAGACTTACGCCAAATCCGGCCCGCCCGCCGCGTCGTAAGTCCTTACGCGGCAAGGGTTTGCATCAAATCTTACTGTAACTGAACGAGCGTACACCGCAGTCCAGAGCATTTTCCAACGCTCCAGATACTGCCACAAGGTGATCGTACCTGTCCAAAGGATCAGTACCACCACACTCTGGAACAGAAATCACAACCATCTTATCACCAAGAAAAATACCATCTTCCGAATCATTGTCAACCGTGATGTTATCGCACATGTAATTGATCATGTTCAGAAATCCTCCCCATAATAACCATAATCTTCGTCAGTTCCGAATCCAGCATCACGCATAGCACTATCGTGGTCGCCATCCATGCTATCATCGTAGTCTTCGTCATCGTCCACACTATTTTCCTCGATGTAATAATCGTTGTAATCTTCGACCTCTTGATAGAAATCGTCGTGATAATCGTAATGATAATCGCTGTAGTTAGTTGCCATCTTATCATCCTCAGAGTTATCGTAATCGAACAAGGGATCGGGGTGACTCATCATTTTTTCCTTTTCAAACAAGATACCACGGATCGCCCACTTCGTCAAGATACACTTCGTCAAAAATATCGTCCGCACAACCGACCACTTCCGCCCAATCGAGGGGGTGGCAGTCGAGTTCGTCAATCGGCTCGACCATCGGCTCTACGATACCAGCATCGGCCATATCAGTAAGAATCGAATTGATCGTATCCAAGTCGTACATGAGAACCTCCGTTGTGGTGATGCTGGGATTCTACACTATGTATCGGCCATGTCAAGCAGAAAATCTGAGAAAAAGAATTATTTTTTGTGGCACGGCGTGTGCTATGCGAGCTTGTCCTAAGTCGTTGTGGGATAAGGACTTACGAAAAACGCGGCCCGCCCGCCGCGTCCTAAACCCTTACGGGAGAAGGACTTACGGCGAACAGTCTTGACATGTACAAAAGTACAGGAGTGTTCATACGTACACAGTTCGTGGCACGTTCTCCATAGAAATTGCGAATGCTACCATCTGCAAGTTCACATGTCACAAGTGTGCCAGTGCGAAAGAATATATCATCCCATCGACGGTACAAACTAAAACAGTTAAGAGAATTAATTTCCTCTTTATCAAGTGTGCGAATGTTTAGTACCTTGACGAGATAACGATTATTCGTACCATTTAACGGTTGGAGATAATAGAAATTGTACACATTACCAATACGAGCATTAGAAAGACTATCGTATGTACCTCCCGTAATAAGAAGTAAAACAATACAAGCAACCAGAACAAGAAATGCAATAGCGAGGGCGACGTTGAACGTATCCATGTTTTTTCCTTTTTTTCTATTATAACGTGTGAGTTGGGTTTGTCAAGAGACGAGTTGACCTTCAAGATAACATTCTGCAATTTCGGACCAGTTTACATCTTGCAAAGCAGACCAAAGCAAATCGGCCCACAATCCATTTACATTGTTTGATTCACACATATCATACATATCAGTAGTAAACTTTTCCTTCATGTATGTAGCCAGATCGTACTTGGCCGACTCATACTTAGAAAACGTCTTAGTTTCTTCTGCTTTTAGATATGTACAATACGCACGATTACGCCAGAAATAATGCATTGCTTCGCTGTTGTCAATCCACATCATAACAAGTTTAGTTTCGTGATTCATACTTCTTCACTAAATAGGGAGAAAATACCAATCGCACACGCGGCTAAAACGATAAACGCATGAAACGCTGTCATTAGTGCTATCATTCCTCGATTGTACCAGACTTGGAAACCTTGTCAAGGTATCGGTGGTAAAAATAGTATTCCAAGCGGGAGACGACATATAGAAACACGCTCCACACTACCTCGCACATCAGACCGGCGACAATAAAACATCCGATTAGAAATATGATATTATCTTGCATATAATCCTTTACTTAGTAAGACGATAACGTCGAAGCAACTCACTAGCAGCGAAACTAACGCACATGTTAGGAAACTCTCTAGCATGGACGGAAACATTACTGGAAATATTCTGCATGTTTACCATCCATCTTCCAAGTATATTCGTTTCCATCTTTCTAATAAAATCTAAAACTTGCTTTTCACTATCAGTCATTTCTAATCCTTTTCTTCAATCTTACCAAACGTTTCCGCCGCCGCAACCCCCAAAGTGAGGTATCAAACGGAATATTCTTCCTTTATGATCTCACAGTGTTCACCACAACTAGAACACATTTCATAATCCACATTACTCTCACAACCACAACAATCGGAAACGTAAATCACAACCATCTTTTCCATCTTTCACTCTCTTTCTTATGCCTCTATATAATGCACTTCCCGTGCCAAAGTCCGAAAATTATTTTTGCGATCATAAGTCGTTATGCGATAAGGGTTTACGATTTTCTCAATTTGAGACGCGGTTCGTGGCACTGTAGCATTTTGCTACACACTGTAGCATTTTGCACAGCATTTTGCTACACCACCTTTGGGGTCGCCATAAGTCGTTGCCACATAAGGACTTACGACGAATTTGGCCCGCCGCCCTTGCCGTAAGTCCTTACGCCACAAGGGTTTGCGTCGAGTTCTTAGAGAATCGTACCATCCCCTCTAATGCGGTACATGATGCCGCCGATACTGTACATACATATACCCTCTCCCATATGCTGTACAAATGTAGCCGAATAACCATGATGAGCAACAAGGCGACGGAGCGTATTTTGTACTTGAATGGTCATGTTCTCACTCATCTCCAGTAAAGGGCGACATCTCATCTTCACTAAGACTAGCATATTGCTCTGCAAGAGCAACCACCCTTTCGGGGGAACCGGGCTTGCCAACTGGGAAACGCATACGATCCTCACCGCCTACCATGCGAGGATCGACCTTCTCGACCTTATGCTTGCCAATCTTTCGAAGGGCGGAACGATTGAACTTCAATACCTTCTCACTGCGAATCGTACCACCATCAGCGGTACGCTTATCGCAAGGGATCGCAATGCCGTAGAAGATACCACGAACTGTACGCTTGTATTCTTCAACGATTCGAAACTTTTCCATCTCTTTTTCTCCTAGTGATTCTGTGAGTCTACCAAACTTTTCTTCCGCCACAACCCCCCTTATAGGGAATCACTGGATCGCATAATCATCGACCACATAACCCATTTCATCAATCTGGATGAATCCACCATCATCACAGAATCCCAACTCATGATTGATTTCGATCATGTTGTCATTATGGCGAACCCTTTCCAGAAGGTCCATTGCAAAAGCAACACGACCAACAAACGTGGTCATCTCAGTGGTATTGATCAGATCACGAAGTTCAGAAACGGTATTGAGGACGATAAGGTTTTCCATTTTTCTTTCTCTCTTTCTTTCTTTCTTTGTTGTCCTATATATATGCACTTCCTGTGCCATTCACCAAAAAATATTTTTTTCTTCCTAAGTCCTTACGCCACAATACTTTACGTCATTCTCATTTTGAGATCGCGTCGTGCCAAGGTGTGGCATTTTGCTACAGGTGTTGCATTTTGCTACAGCATTTTGCTACACTACCTTTGGTGTCAACGTAAGTCCTTGTGGCATAAGGGTTTACGACAAAAACGGCGGGCCTACGTTGACCTAAGTCCTTACGCAGCAAGGGTTTGAATCGCTAATTGGCGTAAATGAATACCTTCTCACTAAGTATACGCTTAGTTACCGTCACAATCCAATTCTTTCCACTACCATCTTCACGCATCACGCCATTGATGATACCTATGTGGGTATTTCCATTCGAATCGATCACGGCATGATACTTACCAGTTCGCATAGCGGCGAAAATCTTATCGAGACTGTTGGTAATTGGCTTATTTGCTGTTGCAAACATCTTTTTCCTTTCGTGTTGTCTCTATTCTACAGAATCTTTTATTTAGGATCGAAGCGAACACACAAGGGCGAAGCACTGATCAAATGTCAAGTAGTCTCCGACAATCTTTCCATTGTGGTATACAACGTATCGGTCGCTCGTTCTGCTTGTCCAGTAAGTCATTTGTCCCTCATTTCTCATATCGACATTATACCAAAGATTCTTGAGTCGTCAACACTGAACAAACGTTTTTTTGAGAATTTTTCTTGCATGACATAAGTCCTTACCACATATAGACTTAGGATAAAAATGGGGGGCCATAGGGGGTTTTCTGTTCAAATAGGTAAGTCTGGTAATCTAGGTAAAACACCGGGGTGGTTCACTCGCAATACAACATGATATCAAATATGTCTAACCTAATAGTTTCAGATTGTGCCAATGATACGAATATTGTGCATCTATTGAACCACACTGCATATAATAGCTACGGAGGAAACCAAAAATGCCAAAGAAAAAAACACAGAATATAGAGGCCCAACTTAAAACTAAAAGTATGGCCCAGCTAGATAGGGAAATTCGTGAGATATTAAGTAAGCCCGTTCCAGATGTAGATATGTCTGATTTATTCGCCAGTGGGAACTATACATCATACTCGCCACCACACACTATTCATGGAATTCCATACGAACAAGCCCTAGAGGAAAAATTAAGGCTTGAAGATGAAAATTCCTAAAAATCTCACAGAACAAGAAGTCATAGATACTATAACTAAGATCGCCCGACAACTGGCCCCCAAATTTGTTTTTGCATCATATGAGGTTGACGATATATTCCAAGAGGCCGTAATTATAGGAATAGACGGAATGGAAAAGTATGATGAATCTCGCCCATTGTCAAATTTCTTATTTACCCACATCTCAAATAGATTAAAGAATTTTAAACGCGATAATTACTATAGATTAGATATTGGTAGCGCCCAACAAATACAAGATCGCAAAAAACACCTTCTTGAACCTATTGGTATAGATAATATATATGCTGTATCTTCTAAAGAAGACGCCCCAAATAATATTCACATAACTGAGATCTTAAAATATATCGATGAGAAACTTCCCGCCAAATATCGCCGCGACTATCTTAAACTCAAGACAAACTCTCCTTTGCCTAAAAGCCGTAAGGCTATAATTCTTAACATCATCAAAGAAATATTAAACGAAGGTGAAGATAATGAAAAAGGGTAGATTTACTACTGATGAAATGAAATTTATCGAGGCGAATGCCGAGGTTCTTTCGAGTATTGAAATAGCCAAAGCATTAGATAGAGATCCAGAATCTATTCGTAATTGGATCGGTCTGAAGATCGGATTTTCTACTAAGCAAAAAAAAGAAGCTGAAGTTGCAAATGAATTAAAAACTAAGCCTTACTATAAAGAGCTATTTTCACAATTCTCTCCAGAAGAATTAGAAATGTTTGAGTTTCATTTTAAGAAAATGTGGAGTCAGTTTAAAGACGATGTGTTCCATACTGAAGAAATGCAAATAGTGGATACTATTAAATTAGAAATATTGATGAATAGAATTCTAAGGGGCCAACAAGATACCCAACGGGAAATTGTTCTCAATGAGCGTCTAATACAGGATGAAAAAGCAAAAGATAAAGATATGCGCGACGTAGATCTAATAGTCAATTTAGAGCGTCAGGTGGCAATGTTACGCGCATCACAAGAAACATTATCTAGAGACTATAAAGATCTACAGTCACGTAAAGCAACAATGTTAAAGGATCTTAAAGGAACACGCGAACAAAGAATTAAAGCGATTGAAGATTCTAAGCAAACATTTGCTTCACTAGTAAAAAAAATAGCTACTGATCCACAATATAGAACTACGATAGGAATAGAAATGGAAAAAATGCGATTGGCAATGGAATACGAAAAAGAACGCTTATCAGAATATCACACCTATGAGGACGGACAAGTAGACCAGCCATTTTTAACATCGGACACCATACAAGAATAAGGAACATAGGTTATGAAAAGAGCTTTAGTATTTGGGATTACTGGACAAGATGGAAGTTATTTAGCTGAGTTTTTATTAAAACAGAACTATCATGTTACAGGCGTGGCAAGAAGAGTGTCGGTAGATACAACACAGAGATTAAAGCATATTGATAACAATAGGCTAGATATTATTGAGGGCGATATTAGTGATCAATTCTGTGTCTCAAATATTATAAAGTCAAATACTCCAGATGAAATCTATAATCTGGCGGCTCAATCGCATGTTGGTACTTCTTTTAAACAGCCATCTTTAACTTGGGAAATAACCGCTGGTGGATGTCTAAATATTCTAGAATCAATACGATGTTTAAATCTTACCCAGCATGTAAAATACTATCAAGCATCTTCTAGCGAAATGTTTGGTAGAAATTATGATACTAACAATGGTCTTAAATATCAAGATGAAAATACCAAGTTTCAACCACAAAGTCCATACGCTATTGCTAAACTTGCTGCACACCATCTAGTAGATAATTATCGTAATTCTTATGGGCTTTATGCGTGTAGTGGCATATTATTCAATCATGAATCTGAAAGACGCGGAGAACAATTCGTAACACGTAAGATTACTAAGTGGATTGGCAGGTGGTATAATTCTAATAATAAGCCGACTTTTCCAGCATTGAGATTGGGCAATTTAGAGGCGCATAGGGATTGGGGTCATGCTGAAGATTACGTAAGGGCGATGTGGCTTATGTTACAACAGCCAAATGCTTCAGACTATGTTATTGCTACAAATGAGACACATAGTATTAGGGACTTTTTAAATGAGGCATTTAATTATATAGGAATTAATGATTGGAATAATCTTGTCGTACAAGATCCAGAGTTTTATAGACCATCCGAGGTTGATTATCTTTTAGGAAAAGCTACTAAAGCAAATACAATGCTTGGCTGGATTCCAAATATCAGCTTCAAAAAACTCGTTCAAAGAATGGTAAATAACGATATAAATGAAGCGAAATTATAAAGACCCAGCATATGAAGCATTTAGAAAAGAGGTACTGAAGAGAGATAAATCTACATGTCAAATGTGTAGACAAAAGAAGAAGCTTCATGTCCATCATATTATAAAGTGGTCATCTGCTTCTTCACTACGATTCGATGTCTCTAATGGAATTACATTATGCAAAAACTGTCATGAGGAGATAAGTGGCAAAGAATCGTGTTATATCTCTTATTTCAACGAAATTATAAGGAGAAACGCAGATGGATAACAAATTAGATACAAACATTAAAAAAGTCGAATTTCCTATAGATGTTTCAGTTTCGCCAAAGCCTGTTGTAAAACAACTAACCACACAAGAGCAAATTCAAAATCTTAAAGCTGGTGGATTGCTTACAGTATCGATGGATGGAGCGACCTATAATCAGTTATATGATCAATTCAAGCCGCAGAGAAGGTCTGGTGTTTTATCATTTGCATTTGACTCAGATAAAAATTTAGCAACAATAAGAAACCTCAAAAGTAATGCCACCGAGCTATAAAGTAATTAAAGATACTAGAGAGCAGGATGGATGGTTTTTTTCTCCATACGATGCTTGTATAGGTATGGAGATTAAAACATTACATACAGGAGATTATACATTAGAAGGTTTTGAAGATGTAGTTTGCGTGGAGCGTAAAGCTTGTGTTTCAGAAATAGCAATGAATCTAGGCAGAAAAAAGGGCGCATTTAATGCAGAAATAGAGCGTATGAAAGATTATGCATTTTCTTTCATAATTTGTGAATTCAATGTTGATGATATATTAAAATATCCAGAAGGATCACGGGTGCCAAGAACTTCTAGAAGTCAAGTTAAAGTTACTGGTAAATATCTTCTTAAATGCTTACTAGAATTTCAAATATGGTATAATACAAAAATTATTTTTTGTGGAAATAAAAACAATGCATTTTTAGTCTGTAATAGTTTATTTAAAAGGCTCAATGAACTTTTTCATAAGGAAAATAATAATGCACATGGAACTACCTAGCAGGGTATTTATTATGGGGCATGAGTTTGTTATTGAACCTCTTCCAAAAGAATTATTTGATTATACTGACACATATGGAGATTGTTGCACTGATAAAAGAGTAATAAGAGTATATTGTGAGACGCATTTATCAGTAATGAGGGATACTTTATTGCATGAAATATTACATGGGGTTTGGTCACTACTGGGGCTGGAAAAAAGGGAAGAAGAGGAAAAGGCTGTAAACTCTATGGCTACTTTACTTATTGGATGTATTGATGATCCACGAAATAAAGAAGTTATAGATTTTCTAATAAATAATGCAACAACAACAGATAATTAATGATGCTTGGCTTGGTATTCATGTAAATGAATCTAAGTTATTTAATCCTATGGATTTTGTTGTAGATGTCTCTGACAGCGACAATCTATTAGAAAGAATAGCTTGGCTAATGATGCGGCCAGAGTATTTTTCATTTGTCTGTAAATATATACTGAATATTGAAATCTCTCCATTTCAAGCTCTTTTCTTGCATGAATTATGGCATAGAAAATTTCCAATGCTTATTGGAAGTCGTGGCATGGGTAAATCTTTCTTATTATCTATATACCCACTTTTAAGAGCCATGTTTATGCCAGCAAGAAAAATAGTAGTAGTTGGTGCTGCATTTAGACAGTCTAAAGTTCTTTTTGAATACATGGATACAATCTGGAAGAATGCTCCTATATTGCGCGACTTATGTGACAATAATAGTGGTCCACGTAGAGATGTGGATAGATGTGTTATGCATATTAATCAAAGTACTATTACGTGCTTACCACTTGGGGATGGCAGTAAAATTAGAGGCCAAAGAGCAAATGATATTATTGCTGATGAGTTTGCTAGTATTCCTAGAGATATATTTGAAAATGTTGTTGCTGGTTTCGCTGCCGTATCCGCATCTCCAATAGATAAAGTAAAAAGTAAAGCAAGGGCTAAAAAGGCTCAAGAGTTAGGAATTAATATTGATGTAGATGTAAATAATTCAATAGAAAAATCTAATCAAATTGTTTTATCTGGAACTGCTTATTATGATTTTAATCATTTTTCAGATTATTGGAAAAGATATAAATCAATTATACAAAGCAAAGGCGATCCACATGCGTTAAAGGAAATTTTTGGCGATGAAATACCAAGTGAATTTGATTGGAAAGAATATTCTATTATACGTATGCCAGTAACTAAACTACCAGATGGATTTATGGATGAAGGCCAAATAGCAAGAGCTAAAGCCACAATACACTCTGGTATATATAATATGGAATATGGTGCATGTTTTACTACTGATAGTCAAGGTTTCTTTAAAAGAAGCTTGCTAGAATCATGTACTGCATCAATGACCAATCCAATTACTTTACCATCTGGTGAAATACATTTTGGTGCAATGCTAAAAGGCGATCCAAATAAAAAGTATATATTTGGTGTAGACCCAGCTTCTGAAGTGGATAATTTTAGTATTATTGTAGTTGAATTAAATGCCGACCATAGAAGAATAGTATATTCTTGGACCACGACTAGACAGCAACATAAAAATCAGATTAAATCTAAAATTACAGATGAAGACGATTTTTATGCCTATTGTGCTAAAAAAATTCGCTCTCTAATGCGTACATTTCCATGTGTTGAAATAGCCATTGATGCGCAGGGCGGTGGTATTGCCGTAATGGAGGCGTTGCACGATAGAGATAAAATGCAATCAGACGAAGTGGCTATTTGGCCGACAATTGAAGAAGATAAACCAAAAGATACTGATGATAATAATGGATTACATATATTGCGTATATGTCAGTTTGCTAGGGCTGATTGGCTAGCAGAAGCTAATCACGGCATGAGAAAAGACTTTGAAGATAAAGTATTATTATTCCCATTTTTTGATTCAGCTAGTATTGGATTATCTATAGAAGAAGATAAAATTGCTAATAGATTATATGATACATTGGAAGACTGCGTAATGGAAATTGAAGAATTAAAAGATGAATTATCTATGATTGTTATGACACAAACTACAAATGGCAGAGAAAGATGGGACACACCAGAGGTAAAATTAGCAGCAGGAAAAAAAAGCAGACTTAGAAAAGATAGATATTCAGCATTATTAATGGCTAATATGTCTGCAAGATCTTATGTCATATATAAGCAAAATATTGAGTATGGTGCTATAGGCGGTTTTGCTATGACTGATAAAGCATCAAAATTTAACAATGAAAAATTATTTTATGGACCAAATTGGTTTACTGAAAAAACGCAAAATCTATATTGATTGTGTAAAATATAATATAATACAATTGACAATACCATTAATCGGAGATCAATACTAATGTCAAAAGAACCATTATACAAGACATGGGAAAGTGAAACTCAAAAACAAGCAGCGTATGACCAAACCCATGACAATATTGAAGCGTATGATGGTATACAAAAAGCTGTAGCCTATGGCAGGCGTACTAGTTATTTAGACATTGAGCCAAATCGATCTGTTAGAACTTCTTTTCTTAGAGAAGACTATGATAATTTTAGGCCCGGTGAACATGTTTCAAATTATCAAAAACGCATCATTAAGATGTGTATGCAGGCTTATGATAAAGTTGGCATCGTTAGAAATGTTATTGATTTAATGAGCGATTTTGCGGCTCAAGGATTAACAATTGTTCATCCTAATAAAAATGTTGAAAGATTTTATAGAAAATGGTTTGTTCAAATAGGTGGTGTTGATCGATCTGAAAGGTTTTTGAATTATCTTTATAGATGTGGTAACGTAGTTGTAAAAAGAAGAACAGCTAAATTAAATAGAGAAAATGAACAAGAGATACTAAAGACCAGTGGTGCAGATATAGATTTGTCTATAACGAAGGTAAAAAGAAGAGAGATACCTTGGGTATATGACTTTCTCAATCCGATTGCTATTGATGTTGTAAATTATGGTGGATACATAGTTGGTAAACCAGAATATGTATTAAATATTTCAAAGTATACATATGAGTCTTTGACTAAAAGTACAGAAGGCAATAAAGCAATTTTCAAGACTTTGCCAAATGATCTACAAAAAAGAATAGAAGGTGGCGACAGAAGAATACCACTTAATTTAGATGAAGTATCGTTTTATCATTATAAAAAAGATGATTGGTTATTATGGGCCAATCCTATGATATATGCAATATTAGACGATATTATCATGTTAGAAAAAATGAAACTTGCAGATCTAGCCGCTTTAGATGGCGCAATTTCTAATGTCAGATTATGGACTATTGGAGATTTAGATAATAAAATTATACCAACTAAAGCCGCTATTAATAAATTAAGAGATATTTTAGCAAGCAACGTTGGTGGCGGAACTATGGATTTAGTATGGGGTCCAGAATTAAAGTTTACAGAAAGTCAATCGCAAGTTTATAGATTTTTAGGATCAGAAAAATATCAACCAGTATTAACTAGCATATATGCGGGATTGGGTATCCCACCAACATTAACTGGGGCAACTAGTAATGGCGGATATACTAATAATTATGTTTCTTTAAAAACATTGATTGAAAGACTAGAATATGGTAGAGAAATACTTGCGCAATTTTGGCGTAAAGAAATTGAAATAGTTCGTAAGGCTATGAATTTTAGATTTCCAGCAGAAATTCATTTTGATTCAATAGTTCTATCTGACGAAGCTGCACAAAAACAATTACTTATTCAGTTAGCTGATAGAGACATAATTTCTCAAGAAACATTATTAGAGAGATTTAGAGAACTGCCATCAATAGAAAGAGTAAGAGTGAGGCGAGAAGAGCGAGATAGAAAAGCAGATATTATTCCAGAAAAAGCTAGTCCTTTTCATAATCCTCAACATAAAAACGAGATTGAAAAAATCGCTCTTAATAAAGATATGTTGTCTGATGAATATTTTGAAGAAATTGATTTACCAATTAAAGATGCTGTTGTAGTTACCGAAAATTCAATACCTAATGTTCCACAACAAAAGCAAAATACAGAAGTAAAAACCCCCGGTAGACCACCATTTACTAGGGATACCCAAAAACGTAAACAAAAGCGTGTCTTGCCAAAAACTGGTGAAGCATCTACAGCATTATTATGGGGTATTGACGCCCAAAACCAAATTGCTGATATTTTAAATCCAGTAGCTTTAAAACATTTTAATAAACCAAATATACGTAGTTTAAATAAAGACGAACTTAATCAATTGGATCATTTAAAACTACGAGTATTTTCTAATATGCAAATATTTGAATCAGTTACCGAAGATGGTATTAAGACTATACTTGATAGTAAGCAAAATATACCAACACAATGTATGAATGAGATTAATTTACAAATTAAGGCATTCAATACCCACAATAATAGACATGCAACAACTAATGAATTGAAATTTATTTATGCTTCTGCATTGTGTGAATATGATAAAAATAATGAATAAACTCCACTAATGGTTTTTTTTGTGTAGTATTTTTTTGGAGGTACTTACTGAATGAAAATATATAAACAAGAAATATTAGATGGTTTAGAGCAAGCTCTATCATCGAGTAATACAATTGCATATTGTTCATTGGCAGAAAAGTATACACCAAACGCACAACAAAAAACAGATACTATAGATAAGCTTAACTCAACACAAGCCTTAGAAGCCGGTAATAAAGATCAAATAGATCTTTTCTATTTAAAATCAATTCTGGTAAGTACTGGCTGGAATAAAAATGATGATGTATTCGATCCACAAGAACTGTGGAATGCTAGAAATACACCAGAAGACAAGCCATTTAATTTTATGCATAATGAAAAGGATATTATTGGTCATATTACTGGAAATGCTGTAGTTGATTTTGAAGGCAATCCAATAAATGAAAACAATGTTCAAGTTCCAAGTCAGTTTAATATTCTTACAACTTCTGTAATTTATACATCGTGGACAGACGCAGAGCAAAAAGAACGCATGGATAAAATCGTTGCCGAAATAGAAGAAGGCAAATGGTTTGTATCTATGGAATGTTTATTTCCAGCTTTTGACTATGCTGTTATAGATAGCAATCGAAAAGCAAGCGTTATACCACGAAATGAAAGTTCAGCATTTTTAACAAAACACCTTAAAGCTTATGGAGGAACTGGAACATATCAAAACTACCAAGTTGGCAGGCTTTTAAGAAACTTATCGTTCTCTGGTAAAGGCTTAGTTTCAAAGCCAGCTAATCCTCGTAGCATAATATTGGAAGGAAATCAATTTTTCGATGAATCCAAGGCTTGTGCCTTAGAAATACACGTAATCAAGGAGAATGAAATGCCCGATAATATGACCCAGCAAATTATTGATTTGCAAAAGGAATTAGCCGAGGTCAAGTCTGCTAATGAAGCTCTAAAGGCTGAATTAACAACAAGCAAGACCACAGAATACGAAGAAACAATCAAAGAATTACAATCTTCTTTAGCTTCAAAAGTCGAGGAAGTTAATATACTCACAGAAGCTAAAGAGCATTATTCTACAGATATGAAGAAAAAAGAAGAAGAAATGACAGCTATGGAAAAAAAGATGAAAGAAATGAAAGAAGAAATGGCTGTTATGAAAAAGAAAGAGGCAATGATGAAGCGTAAGGCTGAACTAGAGGAAGTTGGTCTTGATGCAGAAGAAGCTTCAGCGACAGTTTCTGATTTTGAAAATTCAGATGATGAAACTTTTGCCAAGGTTGTAGCTTTAATGAAGAAGAAGGCAAAGTATATGACTGAAGAAAAGTCAGTCAAGAAAGATAAGAAGGATACAACTATGGCTCAATCAGAAGACGAAGAAGTTGATGCTTCTCAGGCTTCAGAAAAAGATCTAGATTCAGTAGAAGAATCAGTAGAAGTTTCTATTGCTGAAGCTGCTGAAGAAAATGAATCTGAATCACTTCGCGCCGTTGCAAGCGAGTGGCTTGGTTCTATTTTAAGATCGACACCAAAAACCAAAGACAACTGAGAATTACTTTTACTAAGGAGAATGAATAATGGCTCTAAAAACTGATAGAAGTGTCTTGCAGACAGATATTTCGTTTTTCATGAACGAATCTGCTACTCGCGGTGGCGTTGTTTCTCTTAGCACTGGCGCATCTGGTGCCGCTATGGATAACGGTGCTGCTCTAGTAACATACGCAGCTAATCCATCGGGTAAAATTCCTGTTGGTCTTCTTATAAATGACATGGTAGATATTGATCTAACAAGACAGCATCTTAACCAGCATAAGGACGAGGTACAAAAGGGTGGCAAGGTAACACTACTCCAAAAGGGTTATGTTGTTACAAACAATCTATTGGGTACAGTAACAGCAGGCGCTCCTGCTTATCTTGCCCATAGTGGTAGACTTGCTACTACAAATGTTTCGACAGATAATACTGATGCAGACGGTTCAACAAGACTTGTTGGTCGTTTTCTATCAGCCGCTGATGAAGATGGCTATGCTAAAGTCTATATCGACCTTCCAAATACAAATACCTGAGTTAATTAAAAAGGAGATGTAAAAGATGAAAACAAGACCAACACCTGAGTTTATCGAATTGCTAAAGCGTTCGGGAAGCTCTGATAAGGTAGTCGCAATGGCCGCTCAAAGGGAAATCGCCAAAGCCCTTGAAACACCAATTCGTAAGGGTGTTTTATTTGGTGATGTTGTAACTTCGATTTTCGAAGCTATGCCACTAGAGCCGGGTGCTACACCTGAGTTCCCATTGGATCTACTTGCCCCCGGTACTGAGGCAGATCATGTTGCCTATACCAATCCCGGCAATGGTAGAATTCCAGAAAGACATGTCGAAGGTGATTATGTCATGGTAAATACTTATGGCATTAGTAGCTCAATCGACTTTCTTTTAAAGTATGCCCGTGAAGCTAACTGGAACGTAGTAGCTCGCGCTATGCAGGTTCTAGAAGCATCATTTGTTAAGAAGATCAATGATGACGGTTGGCACACACTACTCGCTGCTGCTGTTGACCGTAATATTTTAGTGTTCGACAATGATGCAGCTGGTGGTCAATTTACAAAGCGTCTTGTCAGCTTAATGAAGACAGTTATGAGAAGGAATGGTGGTGGTAACAGTGTTACTGCTCCCGGCCGTCTTACAGATCTATACTGCTCTCCAGAAGCTGTCGAAGATATTCGTAACTGGGGTGTTGATCAGCTAGATGAAGTTTCTCGTAGAGAAATTTATGTAGCCGCCGACAATGGCCCAGCTATAACACGCATCTTCGGTGTAAATCTACACGATGTGTTTGAGTTTGGTGATGGTCAAGAATATCAAACATATTTCACAAGCGATCTCGGTGGCTCACTTGAGTCCAGCGACGTTGAACTTGTGATTGGTCTTGATCAGAATCAAAACGATAGCTTTGTAATGCCTGTTAAGAAAGAAGTTGAAGTCTATGAAGATGAAAGTCTTCATCGTCATCAGCGTCAGGGTTACTATGGCTGGGCTGAAATTGGTTTTGGTGTGCTAGATAACAGACGAGTTCTCGCTGGCTCGTTCTGATGTCTTATAACATCTAAAGAGAATAAGGCTACCTCGTTATTCGGGGTAGCCTTCTCTTATTTATGTGTATGAGATATTGGAGGACAACATGTTCAGCGCAAACTCTATGTCAAGCTTGCCAATATCTGATGATGGGAAAAAACCAAGAACATTTTTTGGTTCTGTAAAACTATTTTTAAATAAAGCTACATTAACATTTCCACTTTATTTCAATAGAATACAGAATTTTTCTTTGAGTATGAATTTAGTAAACTCGCTCTCATTAAGTAGAAATATCCTACACGAATTTATAGTTGCTATGAATGCTACAATATACAAGAATTTAAATGTGAATAAAATTTTATCCTTCACATTAAGTAAATCAAATATAAATAAACAAATTAATTTTACATTGCAGATTAATAAGTTAATAGATTTTTCACAGAGAAGATAACTATGCCATTAAAATTATCAGATAGAGTAAGAGAAAATACTACTACTGTTGGTTCTGGTATTTTATCATTAGTCGGTAATACAGATGGATTTAGAAGGTTTGATAATGTATTGGCTAGCGGAGATATAACCTATTATTGTATAGAAGAAAATGATAAATTTGAGATTGGTATTGGCACTTATCAAAACAATAGCATATCTAGAGATTATATACTACAAAGCACTCAGTCTGGATCAAAAATTAATCTTGGTGGTAGTGGCGTAGTATTTTTAACATATCCAGCAGATAAAGCTGTATATAAAAATCAAGAAGATCAAACATTAATTGGGCCGTCTGGTATTAGATTCAATGATGGATCTATACAGACTTCGGCTTTGTCATCGTCTGTTACTCAAGATATATCATATATATCTGGAATTGCCATTTATAGTTCTGGAGAAATCAATAATAATTATGTTAATATAAATTCTGACTATACTGTGTCTAAATCTAATAACAAAATTTTTGTTGATTGTTCATCATCAAATATAAATGTGTATATACCTACAGCATCTGGATTAGGTGGCAAAGGTTTTACTATCAAAAAAATTACTGGCAATAATGACTTATATATTAGGGCCACTGGTATGGAAACTGTAGATGGTCAGAATCCATATACAGTATTTCACGCATATGAAAGTATAAATATTACTTCTAATAATAATAACTGGTTTATCACTTAATATCATATAAAGGAAGCATTATGTCATTTCAGCCTTATTCTAGAATACCAAGCGGCATAGTTTATTTTGGAACGCCGTCATCAGATTCTTTATATGAATCAGATTCCAGTTTTACCATTGGTGGCGGTTATTTGTCAGCATCAAATATTAAATTACAAAATAATGGTACATTGGGCAGTAATGGAACCCCCAATGCTATTACTATTGCTTCAGACGGTGATGTTAGTATATATGGAAATTTAACTGTCAATGGCACAACAACTACGGTAAATTCCACTACTGTTCTTGTTGAAGATCCTATTATATTGTTAGGTAGTGGTTCACCATCTACTGATGACAATAAAGATCGTGGTATATCTTTTAATTATTATGATGGAACTGCCAAAAAGGGATTTTTTGGTTACGATGATAGTATTAGTAAATTCATTTTCGTAACTGGGGCATCGATTGTTAATGAGATTGTATCTGGCACAAAGGGTATAATTGTAGCAGATATAGATGGGAGTGCCGCATCATTAACTAATGGTAGATATATACAAGTTTCAAATCAGATTTCTGGATCTGGTATGTTTGATGGTTCTTCGGATCTCAACATATCTGTCGCATTAACAGCAGATGCTATTACAGATCAAACTGAAGCAACTGTAGCATATGACGATCACTATTTCTTAGTTGCTAGTGGAACATCGCTCAGAAAGATAAGTAAATCTAATTTTGCTAATTTGGCTATGAGTAATTTCACTATTACCGATGGCACCACATCTCAACAAATCGATAATGGTGAAGGTATCTATTTTATAGATAGCGATACAATAGATTTCACTGTTGCTGCAACTAATTTTGTAAGTGGCGTTGTAAAAAATAATAGCATTACCGAATCTAAACGAAGTAGAACAGTTGAAACAGTAACATCAAGCAAAACTATAGATAAAGATATTACTTTGGCTGACTGCACTTCTGGTAATTTAACACTATCTTTACCAGAAAATGATACAGCTGGTAAAATTGTAGTAGTAAAAAGAATCGATAGTTCTGCTAATAATGTTATCATTTCAAGAACTGGATCTGATACAATTGATGGATCTACAGAATTTAGACTATATCATATATATGAAACATTAACAGTCGTAAGTAACGGAGCCAACTGGTATATAATATAACATGTATAGCTTAACATTACAAAATGCTGCTGGTGATAGTATAATTACTAGTGGAGATATTATAGGAAGAGTAAATTTTGCTGTTCCAGCAGAATCTGATGGATATTCAGCAACTTATATTTCTTCATTTATTAACTCTGAAGCAGAGGGTCCATTTAGTAGTGGCTCAAATCCAGCTGGATTAGTTTTTGGCGTATCATCAGCTGATCCATATCCCGCTACTGGTGTATTAAAAATATCTTCCGATGGTCATTTCTTGCCACTAATGAGTGGAGTCTATGATATAGGTGCTTCTAATTTAAAGTTTAGAAATTGCTATATTGAAAATGGTAATTTTGATAATTTAAATATTAGTGGCGTCAGCGTAAGTTTTAGTGGTCATATGCATATGTCTTCTGATATTATTGATTTTTCTGAAGCCGTAGATGATAGAGTTAATAATTTATTAATAGAAGGAACCGGCGTTCAATTATCATATAATGATAGCGGAAATGCTTTGATAATAAATAATCTTCATACTGAGATTAACGAATTAAGTCTTGAGCCTCAAGGATTTGTTAATAGACTTGATAGTATTTTAAGTTTTAATGACTCTACTAGAACTTTTACCATTCAACCAAGTGGTTCTAGTTATGATGTTTATATCGAGGGAGTAAAATTTACTAAGACAGCACCTGAGACAGTTGTCATTGGTAGTGGTACAGCATTAAATTATTTACATTTTGATGTAGCAACTAAGCAACTACACAATAAAACTACAGAATTTAATTTTGATACAGATGTACCAATTGCCTATATTCATTGGAATGCTAATATTAACCAAAGTACGTTTTTTGGAGAAGAACGTCATGGTATAAGAATGGATAGTTCCACTCATAAGTGGATTCACAATACTTTTGGTATGCAATATATCAACGGCCTCAGTATTGGTAATTATGTTTTATTAGGCAATGGTAGTTCAAATAGTCATGCGCAAATAAGTGTTAGCGATGGTACTCTATACCAAGAAGATATAGTTATTAATATAATGGACGGCGACAACGGTGTTGAATTTACCCAACAATTATATCCAACTGGATACTTTCCAGTATATTATCATAGTGGTGTTACTGGTCAGTGGGTAAGAGATTCTTCAACACCATATCCAGTTAAATACGATGCTACAAGGGCATTATATAATTTATATTCTGGTGGAACTTGGTCAGTTATTAATGTTCCAAATAATAGATATTTTGCAATGTGGCTTGTTGCCACAAATGATATTAATGATCCTATATTGTCAATTATGGGACAAAGAGAAGATAGCAGCTTGGGTAGTGCGGAAAATCATAATAACTGGACCGACATTGATTTAACAAATATTCCAACAAATGAGCTACGACCATTATACAGATTAATTTTCTTAACAAATAATACTTTTACCAATACTCCAAAAAGTAGTTTACAAAGCATATTAGACTTAAGACGAAGCGTTCTTACAACTACTTATGGTGTACCACAAAATGATCACGGTAATTTATTCGGCTTGGGTGACGATGATCATGCTCAATATGTTCATATAAATGAAGCCAGAACTATTAGTGCTAATCATACATTTACAAATGGATTAACCATTAATAATGGACTATTATCTGCTACTAGTGGTAACTTTACATCATTAAGCGTTAACAATACTGGAGTAAGTTTATCTGGTCATACTCATTTAAATACCGATATTACTAATTGGAATGAAGCTGTTGATGACAGAGTAAACAATTTATTAGTTGGAACTAGTGGTATTAATATTAGTTATGATGATAATGCTAATACTTTAACAATAGCACATACCGGCGTTAGTGGTGGAACCGTTATTTCAAATTATGGTGATAATAGATTATTAACTAGCGATGGAACAACTACTGGTATTAATGCTGAAAGTGATCTATCTTTTAATAACACTAGTGGTATTTTATTAGTTGGGTCAACATCATTTAGTTCATCAGATGGATTGCAAGTTTCTAGATCAGCCACTCCCGGTATCGCCATAGGAATAACATCAACGCCATCTAGCGGTAATTCTATTGCTGGCATAGGGGCTTATGGATATGACGGTTCATTAAATTTTGCTGGAAGCACAATTAATTTTAGAGCAGCAGAAAACTGGTCATCTACAAATCACGGAACAGATATACAGATTAGAACAACACCAACTGGTACTGGCGGTTCTTTAACGGAAGTGGCTAGAATAACCTCTGCTGGGAATGTTGGAATAGGAACCAGTACTCCATCTGCCAAATTGCATGTTGTTGGCAATGGACTATTTACTGCTGCATTGAATCTAAGTGGTCAAACGGCTAGTACCATAGCAAGTTTTGATAGTAATAAAAATATTATATCTTTAAGTACAGCAACTTATCCTAGTCTTACAGAATTAACTTATGTAAAAGGCGTAACAAGTGCAATCCAAACTCAGATTGATGGTAAAAGTTCTTCTAGTCATGTTCACGGTAATATAACAAATGCTGGAGCCATAGGTTCTACGGCTAATTTGCCTTTGATAACAACCACAGGGGGCGCTATTACTGTTGGTTCATTCGGCACTACTGCCAATACTTTTTGTCAAGGAAATGATAGTAGACTAAGTGATTCTCGCGCTCCAACAGGAGCTGCTGGCGGTGATTTAACTGGAACATATCCTAATCCTACACTAACCAATACTACGGTAGTTGCTGGAACATATAGAAGTGTTACAGTAGATGCGAAGGGTAGAATTACTGGTGGAACTAATCCTACAACAATATCTGGTTATGGAATTACAGATGTTGGTAATGGAACACTCACTTTGAATGTTTCTGGAACCGGTTTGAGTGGATCAGCTTCTTTTACCGCTAATCAAAGTGGAAATACTACTTTTACAGTAACTTCTAATGCTACGAGCGCAAATACCGGTTCAACAATTGTGGCGCGTGATGCTTCTGGTAATTTTAGCGCCGGAACAATTACTGCTACATTGAGTGGAAACTGTTCTGGAACAGCAGGTGGAGAAACTTTAGGAACCGTTACAGGAAGAGGAACAACAACAGCTAGTATTGTACAATCTAATGCTAGTGTTAGAGCGCCAATATTTTATGATAGTAATAATACGGGATATTATTTAGATCCAGATAGTACTTCTAATCTCAATAGAGTAAATGCTATTGGTTGGGATACAACTGGTAGAAATTATAGTAGAGAATGGATAGAATTTACGAATTATAGTGGATTGTATTCTGCATTAAATGGGGCGCATTTTTATCCTAATAATGCTAGTTATGGGCCTTGGAGAATAGCAGGAACAAGAAATGGCTGGGCTGGTTTAGAATTTGATTCATATTCTGGAAGTCCATATAATGCTAGTTTAATGATTAATTCTAATAATACAGGCATCCATATTAATGGAGTTGGTTGGCAGTGGTATTGGGCCGGTGGAGCATTCTACATTAGTAAACAAACCTACGGTGGTGGTACAATAGCCACTGTACTTGATAGCAGTAACTATAATAGTTATGCTCCTACTCTTACAGGAGGCAATGCTAGTGGAACATGGGGAATCAGCATTACTGGTAGTTGTGCAAGTGCTACAAGACTTTCCGCAGATGTAGGCAAAACTACACCCGGAGTTTCTGTTAAAGCCTATGTATCTTTTGCTGGTGATTCAGCAACAGACCCAATTAATAATCCAGCAAATAGTTATAATATTGTAACAGTGGATCGTATAGGTACTGGACAATATATAATTTATATAGATCAAGATGCGCCACACGCTCAATACGCTGTGGCATCAACTGGTTTTAGAACAGTATATATAGATGGAACACAAAAATATACATGGGGATTTTACTGTTATGCCATAAATTCAGCAGGAAGTCCTATTAATGGCAATATAATAGATTTAATATTAGCATGGTAAATTAGGAGATTATTATGTCAAAATTTTTTATATATCCATATGAAAATCATATAGCACAAAAATTTATTGTACCAATAGAAAATATAGATCCTATAATTTTTGGAATGTATAGAATAGAAAAAAATATTCCATTTTTTTATATAGATACTAATTTAGATGATATTAGTTTTTTTAATAAAGAATTTGATTTTTTTGAATCTTGGAGTTGTGACTTTAATAATCCAGATGGATACGGATCAGATAAAACATTAGAAGAATTAATAGAAGAAAAAAATAATAATACAACTTTTTATAGAGATGCTCTCATACAATTCGAAAAACCTAAGATAAAAAAAATATCTATAAATATAGATATAGCTAAAAATATTTGGAAAAATAAACTAAGAGAACAAAGAAAACCACTACTAGAAACTCTTGATGTTCAGTATATTAGAGCGCTAGAGCGAGGACAAACAGAAACTATACAAAAAATTGTTAAGAAAAAAGAATTTCTAAGAGATATTATACAAGACCCGCGAATAGAAAACGCAGAAAATACAGATGATTTAAAAGAAGTAACTATTCCACCAAATTTTATAGAGGAGTAATTTTATGAGTTTACCAGTATTAGCACCAGTAGAGCCAAGCGTAATTCCAGCAAAAACCTACGATAAATTGTGGATTCAAGATGTGATGATTAGTGCGCCTCATCCGGCCCAAGATGCCACATGCTCTGTTAGAATGGTCAAATTTGGTGTTTTTGATGGTGTTCCAGAGTTAGAACCGGGCAATAATGGTATATGGATGAATATTGAGGGCATCCTTGCAAAAAGCGTAGAAGATAATGATCTTGCAAATATCATTCAATCGTTACTATTATATATACAGAAGGTTGGTATCGAAAAGGGTATTGTAGCCGAATCGCCAACACCTTCAGAAGATTAAATTAGGAGAAAATTATGGAATTGAATCAAACAGATATTACTAATCTATTAGCCATAATAGATATGGCAACACAAAGAGGTGTCTTTAAAGGTGCTGATTTAGCTCCAGTTGGTCAACTTTATGAGAAATTAAAATCTTTAGTAGATACTGCTAATACAAATAAAGAAGTTGAAAAATAATTGTGTAGTATTCTACGGAGGCAAAAAAAATGGCATTTGTAGAAGAAGCACATATTAATGATATCGGTACAATTTTTCGTGTGACCGTTTACGATACTACGTCAACTGGTACTACTGAAATTGCTGATATTAGTGCTGCAACTTCTTTGACCTTTACATTTAAAAGACCAGATGGTACTACTTATACCAAAAATGCAAATTTCACCAATACTGGAACAGATGGTCAAATTCAATATGTTACTGTAAATGGAGATCTAAATGTTGCTGGTACATGGTCTATACAGGCTTATGTAGTAACACCAAATGGATCACATAAAACAAATACTGGAACTTTTAGAGTGTTCGAAAATTTATAAGGGGTCAATAAATGTCATGGAAACTAGATTTAGTTTTAATGTTAAGATCTATTATAGGAGATCTTGACGCCGCAAAATTTACTGACGAAAGATTAAAACAGATTCTAGTCATCGGAGCTTTTAATGTATTAAATGATGCTGATTTTGTAAATGAATATACCATAGATATAGGATCGGTTTCAATAAGTCCAGATCCGATAGAGATTAATGATTATGATTTCTCTATAATGACAGTATATAAATCTGCATGTATATTAGTTGGTAGTGAAGTTAAAACAGAATCAGCCAATTCTATATCTATTAAAGATGGGCCATCGGCTATTGATTTAAGAGGCGTTACACAGAGCTTAATAGTTTTGTATAACGATCTTTGCAAAAAATATGAAGATATGTTAACCGATTATCGATACAACAATACACTTGTTGGTCAAGCTATTCTTGGTCCATATAGTCCCGGCAGTATGATACTTGGCGCAAATCAATTCGATTATAGAGGTAATGTTTTTCAATAGGAGATTATTATGGCAATATGTCAGAAAATTGTTTCTGCTAACTCTCAACCATCTGGTGGAAAGGGTGTAGTTAGTATAGCTGGCGCAAAAGGTTTATACTCTAGCAATAATCCCATTTCAGATATTGCTAATAAAAATATAGTATCACCATTTCCACCATACGAAGCAAGCCAACTAGATCAAACAGTTAGTGTAATAAATAATAAACTAGATACTAGATTCGATGATGTTGCATATTACTTTGGTGTAGATGGAGGGGTAGGATGAGTCGCCCACCAAAGATTAGATTAAGAAGAGACACTAGTACTAATTTAGTAGCCAATAATCCTATATTGGCAAGTGGTGAACCAATATTTGCTATGGATACTAAGATGCTCAAAATTGGAGATAATTCCACAGCATGGACTGCTTTGCCAGCAATAATTAAATCAGATACTACTGGTATCACTGGAGCAAGCGGAATATACAACATTGTATCTATTTCTTCTGGTAATTATAGCGCGTTAGGATCATATGATCCTAATACCATATATTTTGTTTATTGAAATGGTGATATATGGTGATATATGACATTTATACCAGAATCTACAATATATATTGGTCCACAGCCAGTTGTCTCTATTGCGTTTGGAGAAGTTTTACTCAAAATTATCAAAGTAGGTGAAACAGAAATAGCCGATTTAACAAATGAAAACGGGTAATTATGGCAATAAATATACCAAGTTCAGTATTTGATACATATAATGAAGCTGTATTATTATTTACTAGAACAGCCACATTGGTATATCCAGAAAAAAAAGAAGATTGTCCAAATTGCCGTTCTGATACATTAGGAACTAAAACACGATCAGTTAGCGTATATGTTGCTAATGGACCATATCCATTTGAGCGCGGTATGCCATGCCCATATTGCAATGGACAAGGCTTTAAAGCTGTGGAATCAACAGACGAAATTGTACTAAGAATATATTGGGATAAAAGATTTTGGGTTAATGTTGGATTTCCTCTAGACGTACCAGATGGGTCTATTCAGACTATTGCTTATATGGTAGATTTACCAAAGATAGAAAAATGTAAATACCTTATACCAAATTATGATGGAATAGAAAAGTACGATAAATCTAAATATCAAAGAACTGGGCCATCTTTTCCACAGGGCTTTAAACAAAATAATACTAAATATGTAGTAACTTTTTGGAAGCGAATCAATGGTTAGAATTAACATTGCTGAAACAGATACACAGATTGCAAAAAGAATACATGCCGCATATGGGGCAGCAGTTCAAAAATATCTAAATGATGCTAGTAGCAAAGTATTGAATTCGTTAAAACCAACCATTGTTTCTGCTATAACATCTAGTCCAGAAATGCAATCTGTAGAGGGTGGCTTATTGAAAGCAGATTTTGGATTAACATCTAGTCCAGTTAGTGTTATAGTTGATAGTATTGTATCAACATTAAATCTTAAAACTCAAAAAGTGATTACTAATTCAAATAAAATGACGGGTGGTTTTTTGATCACCATGCAACCAAATAACTATAGTAATTTATTTAATTTGCCACAAGCTAATCAAAAAATTATTAATGGATCATTACCTTGGCTGGAGTGGTTATTAACGTTTGGGGATACTGTTATTATTGTTAATTCAAAAGTAGAATATGGCCCATATGGAAGAACCGGTTTAGCAAAAATGACTAGAGGTGGGCCATTTAAAGTAAATAGCGCTTTTTCTGGAACTGTTGATGATAATTTTATTACTAGAGCTTTAAAGCGAAATGAACAGGCTATTTTACAAAGTATTAAGAGGGTATTATAATGGCTGGTGGTCCTCATACCAAATTAGCTAATTTAAACAATGCACAAGACTCCACACTGTCTAATATCTTATTAGATAACTTTGTTTATTTTTATGATTGGGGATTTTTAGATCGTGGCTCATTTTTTAATATTAAGATCCCACATTCTGGCATATATGGTGGCAATAGGCATAAATTAAGACCGGTTGATGATCCCAACTATAGTGATGGCAAAGTGTGGGAGGCATATAGAAAAAATTGGGTTTGGGAAAGTGGAATATCTGCCACCACACAGCAACCAATTTCAATTTCTGGTTTATTTATTAATAACACCTTTTATGCTACTGGTAATGTATCTAAGCCATATTATATAGATTATACAAATGGTAAAATAATATTTAATACAGCTATTTCTACTACAAGTAATGTACAGTTAGAATATTCACATAAGTGGGTAGAGGTGGTTCCAGCGCAAGGTATACCATTTTTTAGAGAAATTCAACTTGGCTCATTTAGAAACGACGATGGCTTTCAAGTCAGTAATTCTGGTGGATGGGCGCAGTTGGGGGAAACTAGAGTACAATTACCAACAATAGCTGTAGAAGTATTAACTCCACAATCGCTGCAAGGCTATCAATTGGGTGGTGGTCAATGGGTTAATAATGACATAGTATTTTATGTACTCACAGAAAATCATTGGGAGTGTATGAATATTATGGATAGTATTTTATATCAAAATGATAGAACTATACATTTATTTAACCCCACATCTGTTGCTATATCTGGAACATTTCCATTTAATTATAGAAATGAATTAAATACGAACGCAGTGCCAAGCGGAATGTATCCTAATTTAATAGATAATTTTTTCTATAGACAATGTTATATTTATGACTCTAAAGGTAGCGCGATCACGCAACTTTCTCCGGGTCTATATATGGGTACTAGTCGCTGTAGAACTCAAGTTAAAGCAATATAAAGAAATTTTTGTGTATATACATATGACCTTTACCAGAGGAATAATACAAAAATAGGAGAGATATAATGGCTTTTAATCAACGCATTTTCTATGCCTGTCAGGCAGTGGCAGTAGCCCCAAGAGGTACTGGTACAGTTACTTCTTCGCATATTGTACACGGTCTACAAAGCGTGGGTATGACATCGACATTTACTCTTGAGCAAATTTTTGAAATGGGTCAATTAGCAATTTATGAAAACGTAGAAGAAGTTGCTGATATTGAGGTTACTTTGGAAAAAGTAATCGATGGTTACAAGCTTATATTTGATCTTGCTACTAGCGGCGCTTGTAAAACTGACTTAGTAGCAGCATCTAAGGCTAGATCAGACGTATATGTTGCTGTATTTGATGATGGCTTATCTAATGGAACTGGTGTTCCTAGAAATGTATGTATGAACTCTGGTATGTTCGTTAGCTCTGTAAGCTATAGTTATTCAGTAGATGGAAATGCCACAGAGTCTGTTACACTAGTTGGTAATGATAGATTCTGGAATGGTACAACTGCTGGTGTTATTGCTTCTGCACCAAACGCTATTTGGACTAGTAATCCAACTTCCAATTTTGATGGTGAAGATGTGCCAAAATCCGGCGTTGTTCGTAGAGTCAATGTCGATTTAGAAGGCTCTACTTTACCAGCTGAAGTTAAGTCACAAATGAATGATGATCCAGTTGGCCTTGGTGGTGGTTATCACGTTCAAAGTATTACAGTAAGTACTGACTTTGGTCAAGAGAATATTCAAGAACTAGGTCGATTTGGGCCATATACAAGATATGCCACATTCCCAATCGAAGTTACATCTGAATTTGAAGTTATTGCCACTTCTGGTGATTTAATAAATGTTTCTGGCAATGCTCCAAACTTAATAGATAGAGCAATTACAATCAAAGATACCGCTGGTACAGTTTTAAATCTTGGCACAAAGAATAAACTAACCTCTGTATCATATTCTGGTGGAGATACTGGTGGTGGTAATGCTACTATTACCTACAGTTATTCTAACTACAATGTATTAACAGTACAGGGTGGTTCCACTTAATTTTGTTAGTTTGGATAATGGATGGATAGTATAATACTAGAGCAAATATTATATAGAATAATACAAGGTCGCTTACGTATCAGACTAGGCGACCTTGTTCTATATATACATGAGCCATGTAGAGAATTACTAGAGGAATCAGTAGATATTTATACTGACGCTTATAATAAAGCATATTTTGATAATATCCCATTAAAAAGTGAATTGTTGCCAATATTAGTAGAAAATAATCTTTGGACACCATTTGATGACAAAGAAGCAGATAAAATTGAAAATCAAATTGAAGAACTAAAAATACAAGCATTTAAAAATTTCTTTAGCTCAAAAACATTGAATAGTATCAAAAGAAATATTCAATTTAATGAAAAAAGAATGCTTAAATATCGTTCAAAAAAATCCTGTCTAGACTATACTTCCTGTGAAGGAGTTGCTAATTTTGCTAGATCTGTATGGCTTATTTCTAAAACTACATATGATGGATCTGGCAATTTATATGATTGGAATAAATATGGTATATCATATATTATGGATAAATATAATGAGTCAACAATTACCGTAGAACAATTTAGAAAAATAGCTAGAAGCGAACCTTGGAGATCTATGTGGGCCGCTTCTAAAAAACATGGTAATTTGTTTAATAAGCCATCCATAGAATATACTAAAGAGCAATTATATTTGTGTTCTTATTCCTGTATGTATGATAATATCTATGAGAGTAGTGAATGCCCAAATGAAAAAGTCATAGATGATGATGATTGTTTAGATGGTTGGATGATAATAAGAAGAAGAGAGCATGATAAGCACAGAAAAGAACAAGAAGTAAATTCGATGTTGAAAAACCCCAAAATAGCCAATTCACAAGAAGTATTTTTAGTTGCTAGAGATCAAGAAGCCGCCCAAGAAATATATGGTTTAAATAATCCAATAGCGAGAAACGTGGTTAAATCTAGAGCAGAAAAAATAGTTAACGCTAATGGTCAAATTAAGTTTACAGAGTTTGACGATATTAAACAAGACATTGCTATACAGCGTAATCAACAGGCAATTAATAGCATAAAAGGAAAGGGTAGTAGATAATGGATGACTATAACAATTTTCTAAAAAAATCACTAGACTTAAAAGCTGCTAGAGAATCTCGCAATAAAGAAGTGTCTAGAGATAAATTATTCAAAATGTCTAAAAAGAAAATACAAACTACTATGATCGGCGCTCTATCTACCATAGAGGAAAATTTTGGATTTCTATGGGGCTTATCTATTTCAGAGGGTGAACGTAGCGAGGAACAAAAAAAGATACAAGAATTATATGAAGACGCTCGCGCCAAAATATTGGATCGTGGAAATACTCAGATTAGAAACTTAGAATCTGAGTTCATAAATTATGATATTACAAGGAAAAAATACTTGATCAATCTACCAGTATCGCAATTAAAACAAGAAGGAGACGATAAAAATGAAGGATAAGATTCAAGACAAAGAAAGACTAGTCGAAAGTGTGGATGATAATAATCAACCCGTAAAGGTACTAGTTAGAAGGCCAACACCAGAGGACTATAGAGATTCTCAAATTGCCTATAATAAAGCCTTTAGAAAGGCACTAGATTCTGGTGGTTTGCTTAAACAAAAGCTCAATGACTATATGACAGAACAGGGCATATGGAGTGAGAGCAAGCAAAAACAATATGATGACTATATTGATAATATTAGAAATAAAGAAGATCTATTAAAGGGTGGTGGTATTAAATTATCAGAAGCAAAACAAATTGCTTTAGAGTTACGCTCTTTAAGAGGAGACTTTCAAATATTTCTTGCAGAAAAAAATGCATTAGAAACTAATTCTGTTGAAGGTCAAGCAGACAATGCTAGATTTGCTGAACTAGTAAGACTGTGTTTGTTAAATCCAGACACAAAACAGAAATACTTTCCAGATCAAGAATCTTATGATGCTAATGCTACACAGCCTTGGGTTATAGAAGCTTCTTCTGCTTTAGCGAACATGCTTTACAATCTTGATCCTAATTATGTAAATAATCTTGAAGAAAATAAATTCTTAAAGGAATTTAAGTTTGTAAATGATGATCTAAAATTGATCGACAAAGATGGTAACTTAGTTGACATTGATGGAAGATTAATTAATGAAGATGGTCGCTTTATTGCCTATAGAACAGAAGATGGCAAGAAAAATAAAGATCAATCTCAGGTTTACTTCGTAAATCGTGATGGCAAAGAAGTTGTTGCTGTTACCAATGCTGATGGCGAAGAAGAATGGGTCAGAATAGATCTTAAAGAGCGTAAACCATTCCTAGACGATGATGGAAGCCCGATTGCCACATCAGATTCTAGCGAAGAAGATGACGATAATAATGTTCAAAATAAGAGGAAAAAAAGGTCGGTAAAAACAGAAGCCGAACCGGCTTGATTGTGTATTAAATACAAAGGACTAAACCGACTAAGGGGGGAAATTCGCACCTTCCCCCTCCTTTTATTATGGAGCAAAGATGGGAGAAAGGTTTAATCTTACAGCACAGCTACAGCTACAAGCACCAACCAATACTCGCCAAGTAATATCACAAATTCGTAGTCAATTGCAGGGTGTGACTGTAGATGTTCGCGTAGAAGCTAATACTAGAACCCTATCTCAAGTTAATAGATCATTATCTGATATAAATGGTAGCGCTAGAAATGCTGCTACTAGTTTTGGCTTTTTAAATAGAAACCTTTCTGAAGCCGCCCGTAGATTTGGTGTGATTACATTAGCTACTGGCACAATGCTTTCATTTGCACAAGCTGTTAAACGTGCTGTTGGTGATGCCATCGCATTTGAAAGACAAATGGTCACATTGTCTCAGGTTACTGGAAATACTGTAAAACAACTTGAGGGTGTCAGTCAAGAAGTCACCAGACTCTCTACATCCTTGGGCGCATCTTCTAAAGAATTATTAAATGTTGCTATTACATTAGCACAGGCAGGTTTCTCTGCCGAGGAAACAAGAAAGTCTTTAGATATTCTTGCTAAAACAACACTAGGTCCATCATTTGAAGATGTCACAGAAACAGTAGAAGGCGCAATTGCTGTCATTAGACAGTTTGGTGATGAGGCTGTTGCTGCTGGTGGCAATGTTAAATTTCTTGAATCCACATTAGATGCTATTAACTCTGTATCAAAAGCGTTTGCTGTAGAATCATCCGACTTAATTACAGTTATTCGTCGTACAGGTGGCGTGTTTGCTGCTGCTGGCGGTAGTGTAAACGAATTAATTGCTCTATTTACATCAGTACGCGCTACAACGAGAGAATCGGCAGAAACAATTGCTACTGGTTTAAGAACTATTTTTACAAGAATTCAAAGAACAGAAACAGTACAACAACTTGAATCATTGGGGATCTCGCTTAGAGATGCCGAAGGAAGATTCGTTGGCGCTTTTGAGGCTGTAAAAAGATTATCTGCTGGACTTTCAGCACTAGATCCAAGAGATATTAGATTCTCATCTATTGTTGAAGAACTTGGTGGATTTAGACAAATTGGTAAGGTTATTCCACTTATCCAACAATTTACCGTTGCACAAGATGCTTTAAATGTCGCGCAAGGCGCTTCGGGTTCAGTGGCGGAAGATGCTATTACAGCACAACAAGCATTAGCTGTTCAGGCACAAAAAGTACGTGAAGAATTTTCTGCATTGATTCGTCAATTAGCAAATAGTTCAACTTTTAGAGAAATAGCTACTGGTGCCTTGGATCTGGCTAGCGCACTAATTAAAATAGGATCTGCATTAGAGCCAGTATTACCATTATTGACAAGCCTGTTAGCACTTAAAGTTGGTCAGGGGTTGGCACCCGGCCTAACCGCATTACTTGGTTTTAGTGGTGGTGTTCGTCGTCGTGCTAGTGGTGGCGTGATAAGACAGTTTGCTCGCGGTGGTTTTGTTCCGGGTACTGGAAATAGAGATACTGTTCCAGCAATGTTACAGCCGGGCGAATTTGTAATCAGAAAAAGTAGTGTTAATAAAATTGGAGCAAGTAATCTTGCTGCTATGAATGAGAAT
>Ga0208222_1000002_pt1 | contig 135585 bp, 123 predicted proteins | sample LakMenEpi13Sep09_FD_150694 | JGI IMG/M metagenome (GOLD analysis project Ga0208222, IMG submission 150694) | Freshwater microbial communities from Lake Mendota, WI - 13SEP2009 deep hole epilimnion (SPAdes) | ecosystem: Environmental > Aquatic > Freshwater > Lentic | place: Lake Mendota...
ATCCAGAGCCATACCGCGCCAGTCAATAAGCAGATCATGGAACAACTCATCATGGTTGATGCACTCAAGAGAGCATCTGCTAAGCGCATCACAGTTATTGCTCCTTTTTATGGATATGCCCGTCAAGATAAGAAACACCGCGGTCGCGAACCAATCTCTGCGCGACTCATGGCAGATCTCTTCAAGACCGCTGGCGCGGATCGCTTGATGACGGTTGATCTCCATACCTCACAGATTCAAGGATTCTTCGATGGCCCAGTCGATCATCTTTTCGCATTGCCATTATTGGCCAATTACGTCGGTTCTAAAGTTGATCGCTCTCGATTAACAATCGTCTCTCCAGATTCTGGGCGAGTACGTGTTGCTGAACGTTGGAGCGATCTCTTGGGTGGAACACAGATCGCATTCATTCATAAGACGCGCGATCCACGTATCCCCAATGAAGCAGTTACTGGTCGCGTAGTCGGAGAAGTGGATGGCCAGACCTGCGTAGTCATTGATGACATGATCGATACTGCCGGAACAATCACCAAAGCTGTAGATGCACTCTATGACGCTGGCGCGCGTGAAGTCATCATCGCAGCCACACACCCAGTCTTCTCTGGGCCTGCCGCAGAACGTTTGCGTAACTCACGTGTCAGTGAAGTTGTTGTGGCAAATACTCTGCCGATTCCAGAAGAGAGTCGCTTCCCTAATCTCACTGTTCTTTCGATTGCACCACTTCTTGGCCGAGCAATCCGCGAGGTATTTGAAGATGGATCAGTCACAAGTCTTTTCGACGGTCACTCCTAAAAGTTTGATGCGCCGCCTGATTGCGCTCTTCACGGCGCTGCTTGTTTCTCCACTCTCACCTTCACTTTTGGCCACAGCCCAAAGCGAGGAGCCATATCGCATCACCGTAATGTCGCGAAATCTCTATCTTGGTTCGGATGTAGGGGTCGCTCTCGAGTTGATTCCAAATTTTCCTAAGGCAGCACAGTTCATGTGGGATCAAGTGAAGAAGACTGACTTCTCGGCGCGAGCTCCCAAGTTAGCGCGCGAAGCTGCTCAGGATCGACCGGAAGTAATCGGCATTCAAGAGGCAACGATCTGGTACTGCAAGAAAGACTTTTTTAGCGACAAGGTTGAAGTCTTTAATTTCCTCGATGAATTCATCGCCGCCACCAAGCAAGTTGGTGTCGGGTATTCCCTCGCCACAGCAAATGGAGTAGATGCGTTCAATCCAGGCTATTCCATCGCAGCAATTCCTTATCTAACCAAGGTAACTGACCCCGAGATCTTCAATCCGATATTTGGACAAGATAGTGCGGCTTGTGGCTTCACGATTGGTGATGCTTTGTTGGTTCGCGACGATGTCAAGAATCGCATTATTCAAGTAGGTAACACTGAGTTTGATGCAACATATTCGATAGTCCCAGCCATCATGACGATTTATCGCGGATACACCTGGGTCGATTTCAAAGTACAGGACTCTGTTGTGAGACTCATTTCGACTCATCTCGAATCAATCTGGGATGAGAACAAGGTTCCAAACTCTGCGCTGCAGGCGCAACAGCTCGTAGCTGACCTTAAAGATGCCAAAATGCCTGTGATCATCATGGGTGATTTCAATGCTGACTATCGCGATCCACGACCAGTAAGTGATCCGAATCCAGGGCAACAACCAGTAGTGAGTGAAACTTGTCCGACACCCGGAGGTGCAAAGTGCAACGCCTATAGCACCATGATTGAAGCAGGGTTTGAGAATGCTTCACCTGATGCGAAGAACCCGCGCTATTTCACATGGGGTGCGGGCGCACTGCTTGATGGACCCGATAAGAAACGAAGCAAGGCTGCAGAAGAATTTGGCAATCAATATGGATTTACAGATCGACTTGATTACATCTTCACAAAGAATGCTTATGCCACAGTAAGTTCCAAGATCATCGGCAATGTTTGGCCAGACGGTTCAGGGGTGTGGAATTGCGGCACCAAGATTTGTTTTCCATCGGATCATGCTGGCGTTGTAGCAACTATCGAACTTCCACGTAGCGCTGGCGCAATCGATCCAGATCTCCCAGATCATGCGCGATCACTCATTGGTTTTTGGCATTACATTGCAATCGCATTCATCCTTATCTTCGTATGGGGCATCACTCGTCGAATCAGGCGCAGATCCAAGAACTCTGATTGAGCCATAAAGGCGATTTTGCGATAAGCGAGGGCCTTGGGTAACCTTCCCTCCACTTAAGGCGAGGGGTCCACCCCGTTATCGACGAAGGGCAGAACAATGGCTGAAGTATCAATCACAGGCGCGCTCCGTAATGAATTCGGAAAAGGCGCATCACGCAGAATCCGTCGCGATGGAAGCGTTCCCGCTGTCATCTACGGTCACGGAGAGAAGCCAACACATATCTCTCTACCGGCTCGCGAAGTTGGAATCGCAATCAAGACCTCTAACGTACTTCTCAATATCGATCTTGGTGAGAAGCAAGAGCTCGTACTTCCTAAGTCCATTGTCCGTAATCCACTCAAGGGAACTCTTGAGCATATTGATTTGATTATTGTTCGTCGCGGCGAGCGCGTTGTTGTTAACGTTCCAGTTCACGCACACGGTAAGCACGATCCAGAAGGTATTTTGGAGCACGTACATAACACCATCGAAGTTGAAGCAGATGTAACAGCAATTCCTTCATCACTCGATCTTGATATCGAAGGTCTTGCTGCTGGAGATTCGAAGACTGCTGGTGAAGTCAAACTTCCTGCTGGCGTTGTGCTCAAGAGCGATCCAAAGATGGTCGTTATCCACCTCTCGGTCCGCGCAACCACTGATGAAGTCGCTGTTGCTGCTGCTGCACCTGCTGAGGGTGAAGCCGCCGCTGCTGCTGCTCCTGCTGAAGGCGCTACTGCAGAAGAAGGCAAGTAAGACTTCCTAGGCATTAGCCTTCATCCATGTTTGGTCGTTCAAACAAGGATAAGAGTGCATCTCAAAGCAATCGTTGGTTGATTGTTGGGCTGGGTAATCCTGGATCCGAATACGAGAAGACTCGTCACAATATCGGAGCGATGTTGACGACCCATCTTGCATCTACTGCCGGTGCTCGTTTCACTTCCCATAAAGCGCGCGCTCATGTCGCTGAGTTCCGCATGGGTGTAGGCGGAGATCTTCCATCTCTCGTTGTCGCACAACTTCATTGTTATATGAATCAGTCTGGCGGACCAACAAAGGCGCTGGCTGATTTCTACAAGATTTCAGGTGATCACATCATCGTGGCCCATGATGAATTAGATATCCCATTCCAATCAATCCGAGTGAAATTCGGAGGCGGGGATAACGGACATAACGGCCTCAAGAGCATTACATCTGCTCTGGGTTCCGCCGATTACTTCCGTTTACGCCTGGGAATTGGTCGCCCTCCCGGCCAACAAGATCCAGCAGACTTTGTTCTCAAGCCTTTTTCTAGCACTGAACGCAAAGCGATTGAAGATTTTCTTATTACTGGCGAGCAAGCTGTCGAGTCTCTCGTTCAGTATGGCCTAGAGAAAACTCAGCAGAACTTCAATAAGTAATTAGTTAGTGATCAGCCTGTATTACGCAGTCCTGCCGCAACTCCATTAATTGTCAGAAGTAGTGCGCGAGTAATCAAGGAATCCGAATTATCTTTCCTAACTTTCTTTAGCAGTGAAATCTGAAGAAGGTGAAGGGGCGCCAAGTAGGCATCTCGAATCTGCAGAGTACGAGCCAAGATCTCCTGGTCACCCAAGATTTCTGTTTTACCAGTGAGCAAGAGAATCTCTTTCACGGTTAAATCAAACTCAGCTTGAATCGTCTCAAGGAAATGATGTAGAGAAGGATCCACGAGCGCACTCACATACTTTCGTGCCATTACTAGATCAGTCTTTGCAATCGTCATTTCAACATTGCTAATAAAAGTGCGGAAGAAGTGCCAATCGCGCAACATCGCGCTCATAGTCTCGCCGTGGCCAGCTTCGCGAGCGGCTTTAAGGCCGCTGCCAACTCCAAACCATCCCGGCACAATTTGGCGAGACTGAGTCCAACCAAATACCCAAGGAATTGCACGTAGGGATGAGAGATCCGCGCTGGCATCTGGACGACGCGAAGGTCGTGATCCTAGAAATAGATTTCCAAGTTGTTCGACTGGAGTAGCTTGATAGAAATATGCTGGAAGATCAGGATGTTCGACCAAAGATCGATAACAGGTAAAGGAAGCTTCGCTAATTGCGCTCATCGATGCGTTCCATTTGAGAAGATCTTCAGGAGATTGGCGAGCAGCGCGATTTAGAACTGTTGCTTCTAGCGCAGCAGCAAGAGTGAGCTCTACATTCTCTCGAGCAAGTGAAGGCAGAGCATATTTATCTGAAATGACTTCGCCTTGTTCAGTCATCTTGATTTGTCCATCAAGTGTTCCCCAAGGAAGCGCAATAATCGCATCGTATGTAGGTCCGCCACCTCGTCCGACAGAGCCACCGCGTCCATGGAATAGACGCAATTTGATTCCATGTTTGCGGGCCACATCACGGAGTTTTCGCTGGGCCTGATGTATCTCCCACTGACTAGTTGCGATTCCCGCATCTTTATTTGAGTCAGAGTAACCCAACATCACCTCTTGAATATTTCCTCGAAGCTCAACAAGTTTTCGATATGTGGGATTAGATAAGAGTCTCTCGAGAATTTCACCAGCTGCTCGTAACTCCGCGACCGTTTCCAAGAGTGGTGCAATGTCTACTGTTGCAAATTCTTTTCCGGTAAGGCTAATCAAACCGGCTTCTTTTGCAAGGAAAGCAGCTGCTAAGACATCCTCTGGGCCCTTAGTCATCGAGACGATGTAAGTCTCAACAACGGAGGGATCGAAGTCTCGATGAAGATCTTTGATGGCAAGAAATGTACGGAGCGTTTTTGTATTGAGTTCATCGAGTCCCGAGGTATCGCGAGCACTCTTTATAAGTTCTGCGGTCAGAAGAGCACACTTTTCCTCTGAGGTCAGAGTGCTGTAATTGCTATCTGGGAAGAGGGCTTCAACAACTCTCTGATGAGCTCCGGAATGCTCTCGAACATCCATCGTGGCGTGAGTTAATCCAAATGCAGAGATAGTACGGATTGTTCGTTCAAGAAGTCCGTGTGCAATCAACTCTCCGCGATTTGCAAGGAGTGAGTTGTACATCAACATCAAATCCTCTAGGAGCTCATTTGTGCTCTCATAATCGCGGCCTGGTTCATGAGGCGCTTGCGTAGCATGGCGATCACGAGTCAGAAGTAGGCGATGACGAATTGCCGTCGCCTTCAATCGATAAGGCTCTTCAACATTGATGCGTTTGAAACGTGGTTCGATTTCAGGCAAGCGCTCCAGATCTCTTTCGACAGATTTCAATAGCGGTTCAGAGGTGCCGGCGAGTTTGGTTGAGATTGAAAGTGCTTGTCGGAGTTCATCCATCGCTTCGAGGGTGACGCGGATGGCATGGCCCATCTGTAGAGCAATCGCCTGTTTAGTTATCTCAGGAGTGATGTTGGGATTACCATCGCGATCACCACCAATCCACGAACCAAATGTCAGCGGGGTAGCAGTAGGAGGAAGTTTGATTCCCAACCGCGAGAGCTCACGTGAAAAGTCATCGAGAACTTCAGGAATGGTGAGGCGGAAGAGGTCATCGAGGTAATACAGCGCATTGATTGCTTCATCGAGCGGTTCAGGACGTCCGAGCCTTAACTCATCGGTCTGCCAGAGTAAATCAACCGCTTCTGCAAGTCGTCGTTGGCGGCTCTCGGTTTCTGGCTGATCGAGTAATTCAGAGATTGTTGAAAGCTTACTCAAAACGGAACGTCGGGCAGCTTCAGTTGGGTGGGCTGTAAAGACGGGGCGGACTTCGAAATTCTCTAGCCACTTTCGCAAATCTGCATCTGAGAAATCATTTCCAGATCTACGGGCTTCGATGATGTGATCAACGGCGCGAGTTAGCCACGAACCACCTGAAATTCTCTCTTGGGCTAAAACTCTTGAGCGATGAACTTGTTCAGCAACATTGGCAAGATTGAAATAAACATTGAAGGCGCGCACTAGCTTGACGGAGTCGGCGGTTGAGATTGAGTTCAAGAGATCCTCGCCAGAACCTTCGCGTACTGATTTGCGGACTAGTTCGACAAGATTTAAAAGCGCTTCACCATCTTGACGTGAGAGTGATTGACCGAGCAATTCGCCAAGATGACGGACATCGCTACGCAGCGATGCATTGTCTTGGCTTTGAATTTGTGCGGTCACAGGCTAATCATGACACGCTAGAATCTGCTTGCATTTTCTAGCCCCCTTCATTTCGAAGTTGGGGCTAATGGGCGTTGGCCCCAGATTGAAGTGAAAGGCAGGTGCTCCATGGCTACTCGATTACGCGGACTCGTCTCGCTATCTGAAACAACTCGAGAAATCTTGGAGCGCAGCGACTCGGATTCAATCATCACGACCGATGCATCGATCCCATTCCTCATTACTTATCTGGCAAATCAACGCCCACTCCTGGTCGTCGCACATTCCAGCAAACGTGCATCGGAACTAGCGCGCGAGTTAGAAGAAATTGTTGATGGAGTAATGGAATTTCCAGCCTGGGAGACGCTGCCTCACGAAAAACTCAGCCCCAATAGCGACACTGTAGCGCGCAGAATTCAGACACTACTTAGCTCGCAGATTAACTCAAAGAGCGCACCTGTCATTGTTACCACCGCGCGCGCATTGGTTCAGCCAATAGTTACATCTGCGATCACAATGCCGCTGCTTACTCTCGAAAAGGGAGCGATATTTGAGTTTGAGAAGCTTCTTCATGAATTGACCCTGCGTGCCTATAGTCGCGTTGATCTGGTTGAGCGACGTGGTGATTTCGCAGTACGAGGGGGAATAGTTGATGTATTTCCACCATTAGCGGAGCACCCTGTTCGAATTGAGTTTTTTGGGGATGAAGTTGACGAGCTCAAATACTTTGAAATTAGCGATCAACGAACTTTCGCTCCCGTCATCGGAACTCTCACGCTGATTCCTTGTCGTGAGGTGTTGATTACTCAAGATGTACGCGAGCGTGCTAGCCAATTAAAGATTAAGTATCCAGAGCTGCGAGAGATGTGCTCGAAGATTGAAGAAGGCATTTATGTTGATGGCATCGAATCACTTGCCGCGGTTCTCGACCCTAGTATGAAGACTCTCATTGAATACTTGCCAAAGAATTCTGAAGTCATCATCCTTGAGAGTGAGCGAATCAAGTCACGGGTGCGAGATCTCATTAGCACCAATCAAGAATTCCTCGAAGCTGCATGGTCAAACATTGCTCTCACACAGGAGAAAGAAGGCGCCAGGGGCTTGGTCCCACTGCGAGATGAATTACAACTTGGTGCATTTACTGACTTGGAAGCGCTGCAAGATTCTGCAGAGTCGCGTGGTATTTCATGGCGAAGTTTTAACTCATTTGGTTATGAGGAAGATCCAGAGATTACTCAATTTCAGGAGATCGAGCCCTATAGAAACAAGATTGAGAGAGTTATTGCTGATCTCAAAGAGTTATTGCAAGACGGTTATTTGGCAGTCATTTCTTTAGAGGGCCACGGACTTCTAGAGCGCTATCGTGACGTTCTGGCCGAAGCAGATATTCCAGCGACGCTGAAAGAAGACATGAACACGCCACCTGTGCGTGGAGCGGTCTATCTCATTGCATCCAACCTCAAGCGTGGCTTTATTGATAGAGCGAAGAAGCTCATTCTCATCACTGAAAGTGAAATCACTGGAGCCCAAGACTCGAGAATTTCTGCTACGCGTATGCCGTCTCGACGGAAGAAAACTATCGATCCGCTAGAGCTCAAGAGTGGTGACTACGTTGTCCATGAGCAACATGGCGTTGGTCGATATATCGAATTAGTCCAACGCAGCGTTGGTGGGGCTTCTCGTGAATACCTTGTCATCGAATATGCAGCGTCCAAGCGAGGTCATCCAGCAGATCGAATCTACGTCCCCACTGATGCACTCGAACAAATCACTCGTTATGTTGGTGGAGAGGCTCCCGCAGTACATCGAATTGGTGGCGGTGATTGGATCAAAGCTAAGAGTCGAGCGAAGAAAGCCGTCAAAGAGATTGCTGGGGAGTTGATACGCCTCTATGCCGCTCGTACTAGTTCTCCAGGTTTTGCATTCTCGCCGGACACAACGTGGCAGCGCGAACTCGAAGATTCATTTGCGTATGTCGAGACGCCTGACCAACTCGTTACGATTAACGAAGTCAAGACCGATATGGAGAAGCCATATCCCATGGATCGCATCGTCTGTGGTGATGTGGGCTACGGCAAGACAGAGATTGCGATTCGGGCCGCATTTAAAGCTGTGCAAGATGGGAAGCAAGTGGCGGTCTTAGTTCCAACTACCCTTTTGGCGCAGCAACACTTTGCTACCTTTACAGCGCGTTACGCCGGTTTTCCAGTCAGAGTTGCAGGGCTCTCGCGTTTCAACTCAGCAAAAGAGATTTCTGAGGCTCTCAAAGAGCTCGCTTCAGGTTCAATCGACGTTGTAATAGGTACACATCGCCTTCTTTCTGAGGATGTATCGTTCCGAGATCTGGGCTTGATCATCGTAGATGAAGAGCAGAGATTTGGCGTTGAGCATAAGGAGAAATTGAAGAAACTCAGAGCCAGCGTTGATGTGCTTGCGATGTCTGCAACGCCAATTCCACGGACCCTTGAAATGGCAATCACAGGAATTCGGGAGATGTCCACGATCGCAACCCCGCCCGAAGAGCGGCATCCAGTTCTGACCTATGTGGGTGCATATGACGATAAGCAAGTTGCTGCTGCGATACATCGCGAATTACTCCGTGATGGTCAAGTTTTTTACATCCATAATCGAGTCGACTCAATAGATGAAGCAGCCGCACGCATTCGTCGATTGGTGCCAGAAGCAAGAGTTGCTATTGCACATGGCCAGATGAATGAGGCAACGCTCGAGCAAGTTGTGGTGGCGTTCTGGAATCGAGAGTTCGATATCTTGGTTTCGACTACGATCGTAGAAAATGGAATTGATGTTGCCAATGCCAACACTCTTATTGTGGAGCGATCTGATGTTTTCGGCCTTTCACAATTGCATCAACTTCGCGGTCGCGTGGGCCGAAGTCGAGAAAGGGCATATGCCTACTTTCTTTATCCAGCAGATAAACCTTTAACTGAACTTGCACTTGATCGACTCACGACAATTGCCAAGAACACAGAACTAGGCGCAGGAATGCAGGTCGCACTCAAGGATCTCGAAATTCGTGGAGCAGGTAACCTCTTGGGCGGTGAGCAATCAGGCCATATCGCAGATGTTGGATTTGATCTCTATATGCGCATGGTTGGCGATGCGGTGAATGAATACAAGCGCGGAGTCATTGATGGAGTAGAAGAGAATTTGGAATGCAAAGTCGAATTGCCAATTACTGCGCATCTCTCGCCGGAATACGTTCCTGCTGACAGATTGCGCCTAGATATCTATCGCAGGCTCGCCGATTCGAAGAGTGATGATGATATTCAAGCAATAAGAGAAGAATTGACAGATAGATTCGGTGCGCTGCCTTTTGAAGCAGAGAGCCTGTTGCGCATTGCAAAGTTACGCTCATATGTGAAGTCGCGAGGAATCACTGACTTTGCGGTTCAAGGTAAGTACGTGAAAATCGCGCCACTAGCGCCGAGCGAATCGCTGGAGATGAAGATCAATCGCCTCTATCCCGGATCCATTGTGAAATCAGTTACCAAGGTGGTCATGATCGCGCGGCCCCAGAGCGCTGCGTGGGAGTCAGCATCCGACCAGATAGGAGATACTTCACTCCTTGATTGGGCGGTTGAGCTAGCCGAAACTCTCCTTGAGCGCCCCTTACGAAAGTGAGAATCTGTGAAGAAGTTCCTAGCCATCGTCTTGTCGATCGCAGCGCTTGTGCTGACTGGTTGTTCTCAAGTTGATTCAGCAGCCTCGGTAGGCGATAGCGAGATCGCGTTGGCGGACTTGCAATCTCAAGTTGACCTCATCCTCTCTGAACGTGAAGGCATCGACACAACACAGATGCAATTAGAGGATGGCGAAGCGCTTACTCGCTCTCAACTCTCGTACATGATTTCAAACCTCATCATTGCCGGTGTTGCTGATGAGCAGAAAGTAGAAGTTACCAAGGCAGAAATTGATGCTTACAAGATAGAGATTTTTGCAAACATCGGCGGAGAAGAGAATCTGCCAAATGTGTTGGTCAGTGCATCTATTCCTTCTACCTCACTTGATGATGTACTCCGCCGTGATTTAATTCTGCGAAAAATCAGCGAAAGAGAAGCTGCTACGGGTTCGGATGACGCTGCCATCAACGAGAGAATTCAGACTCTTGTAACAGAGAAAGCTAAAGCACTGGGTATCACTGTCAATCCTCGGTACGGAACTTGGGATGCGGCAACACTTTCTGTCATCGCGACTGATCCTGCAGGCGATGCTGTAACCGATAAGTAATCCGTTTATGGCGTACGAAAATCTCACGCGCCTCGCAGAGGTAATGAATCAACTTCGTTCGCCCGGTGGATGCCCATGGGATGCAGAGCAGACCCATGAGTCGCTTCTCAAGTACCTCCTTGAGGAATCGTATGAATTCATCGAGACTATCGAGTCTGGCAATCGTAAAGATATGTTGGAAGAACTCGGCGATATCTTGTTGCAAGTTTTCTTTCATGCACGGATAGCAGAAGAACATGAGAGTTTTGCATTCAATATAGATGATGTGGCAAAAGCTGTTGCAGACAAATTAATTTCACGTCACCCTCATGTTTTTGCTGGCACAGAAGTAGATTCCAGCGCCGATGTTCTTGAGAATTGGGAGCGCATTAAGCGTGAAGAAAAGGGTCGCACCTCAGCTCACGATGGCGTTCCTACAGGTCAGCCTGCGCTTCCGCTAGCGACCAAACTCATTTATCGGGCTCAGAAGAATCACCTCACAATGCCGCCGCTTCCAAATCGTGAGATGTTTAATGATGAAACAAAATTCGGTGATGAGTTAATGTCATTGATTACGTGGGCTGTACAGCATGAGATTGACCCTGAAATAGCGCTACGAAAGGCCGCACTGAAATATCGAGCGGCCATAAGCGAGCAGGAATCGACGGGGGAATCACGCTAGACTCTCGGCCCGTGACTACCATTCAAAAAATCAGCGCCCGTGAAATTCTAGATTCTCGAGGCAATCCCACAGTTGAAGTAGATGTAACTCTTGCCGATGGCTCTTTTGCTCGCGCTGCAGTTCCAAGCGGAGCATCAACAGGAGCATTCGAGGCAGCTGAACTCCGTGATGGCGGTTCGCGCTATTTAGGTAAGGGTGTCGCTAACGCAGTCGACAATGTAAAGAACAAGATTGCTCCTGCGGTCATGGGGCATGATGCTCTTGATCAACGCGGTCTTGATACGAAGATGATCGAGCTTGATTCCACAGTCAACAAATCCTCGCTCGGTGCAAATGCAATTCTTGGCGTCTCGCTTGCATCTGCTAAAGCAGCAGCACAATCAAAGAACTTGCCCTTTTATTCATTTCTAGGTGGCCAATCTGCAAACCTGCTCCCGATTCCCATGATGAATATCCTCAATGGTGGCGCACACGCGGACACTAATGTTGATATCCAAGAGTTCATGATTGCTCCAATCGGTGCATCGACATTTAAAGAAGCGCTGCGATGGGGTGCTGAGATTTATCACAACCTCAAGGCAGTATTGAAGAAGAGAGGTCTTGCAACCAGCATCGGTGATGAAGGTGGTTTTGCACCAAATCTCGATAGCAATCGCGCTGCCCTTGATCTCATTCTCGAAGCCGTTGAAAAAGCAGGGTTTAAAGTCGGAACCGAGATTGCACTTGCGATGGATGTTGCAGCCACTGAGTTCTATAAAGATGGCGCTTATGCATTCGAAGGCTCCTCGCTTACCGCAGCCGAGATGATCGCTTATTACAAGGGACTCGTTGATTCCTATCCGTTGGTTTCAATCGAGGATCCACTTTCGGAAGATGATTGGGATGGCTGGAAGGCAATCACTGCTGAATTAGGCGAGCGTGTACAACTTGTAGGCGATGATCTCTTTGTCACAAACCCAACTCGATTGGCGCGCGGAATTGAAGAGAAGACCGCAAATGCGCTCTTGGTTAAGGTCAATCAAATCGGAACTCTCACCGAGACACTGGATGCAGTCGCAATGGCGCATAAGAGCGGTTATCGCTCCATGATGAGCCATCGATCAGGTGAGACTGAAGATACGACAATCGCAGATCTTGCGGTTGCTGCATTGTGCGGACAAATCAAAACTGGCGCTCCTGCACGTAGCGAGCGCGTCGCTAAGTACAATCAGTTGCTAAGGATCGAAGAAGAACTTGGCTCACAGGCTAAGTACGCAGGTCGCGAAGCTTTTCCTCGATTTAGCGTCCGATAGACAGTTGTTGAAGAGCGCATTCCTGTAGCTAAGGAAGAAATAAGGAGTTGATATGAGGCGGCCAAAAATCTCGCTTCGTGGAGCTCTGGAAGGTTTCGCAGAAAAACGCGGAATCTCCACGCGTTTACTCATTCTCTTCATAGTCTTATTCGTTGTAGCCGTAACACTTGCTCCGCCGACTCAACACTATTTTGCTCAACGCGCCCAGATCAGCGCACTGCAAGCAGACGTAGAATCCAATCGAAAGAAACTTGAAGAGGCTCGGGCCGAGCTACAGAGATGGCGTGATCCAGATTATGTGAAGTCACAAGCAAGAGATCGTCTCCACTTTGTACTTCCGGGCGAGCGCCAATACATCATTCTTGGTGTTAACTCTCAAATAGATGATTCGACAGGAACTGCAGCGCCCATTAATCAAGACTTTCCTCTAGGAATCCCTTGGTACTCCCGCGTTATTTCCTCCATAACCTCCGTAGGAATCGGCGCACCAACTCCGTGAGCGAGCAGCCGAATTCAAGTGATCTCACAGCTATAGAGATCCAACTTGGTCGCACCCCTCGAGATGTTCACGGGATCGCTTATCGCTGTCCATGTGGCAATCCAGCAGTCGTTGAAACGCCACCTCGCTTAAGCGATGGCTCTCCTTTTCCTACATTTTTCTATGCTACCTGTCCCAATCTCACTTCTGAGATCTCATCGCTCGAGAATTCAGAATTGATGTCAGAAATGAATGAGCGATTGCAGATCGACGCTGAATTATCTGGTGCATATAGAGCGGCTCATGATGACTACCTTGCCGCGCGCGCAGCCCTGGGTATTGATGTCCCAGAAATCGCAGATATTTCAGCGGGTGGAATGCCCGATCGCGTGAAGTGTCTTCACTCGCTTATTGCTCACTCTTTAGCCTCTGGAGAAGGAGTTAACCCTCTGGGAGATGAAGCGCTTGCTCGTTTGCCACAGTGGTGGCTTAATGGAAATTGCATTGAACGTCGCCAACAAGAAAGCGATCGTGATCAAGCATGACACGAGTAGCAGCCATAGATTGCGGCACCAATTCAATCCGACTTTTGATTGCAGATATTGAGGGGGAGAACTTCCGAGAGATCTATCGAACGATGGAGATAGTCAGACTTGGCCAAGGCGTTGATAAGACAAAGGCATTTCATCCTGATGCTTTGCATAGAACTCTGACTGCAGTCGCACAGTTCGCAGACGAAATCGCGCGACGGGGAGTTCAAAAGATCCGGTTCTGTGCAACGAGCGCAACTCGTGATGCAACCAATCGAGATCTTTTTATCGATGGCGTCAAAGCTCTGCTCGGAGTCGCACCAGAAGTCATCAGCGGCGAAGAAGAGGCTCGTCTTTCTTTTCTTGGGGCGACCAAGGAACTTAAAGGTTTTGGCGCTCCTTATTTAGTCATTGATATCGGCGGAGGATCAACCGAGTTTGTCTTTGGTTCCACAAGCGTTGAATCTGCAAAGAGCCAGAACATTGGCTGTGTCCGAATGAGCGAGCGACACTTCACCGCTCTTCCTCCCAGCGAGGGCGAAATTTCCAAAGCCAGAGTTGATATCGATGATGCAATCAGAGAGGCAGCCGAATTCGTACCCATCACTCAAGCAAAAACAGTTATCGCAGTTGCAGGAACCGCAACTACTGTCGCCGCAGCCGCACTCGAGCTTGAACAATATGATCGGTATTCAATTCATCTATCTCGAATTTCCGCTCAGGCCACGCATGAGATTGCCAACTCTTTCTTAGCCATGAGTCGTGACAATTTATCAGCGCTTCCATTTATGCATCCTGGTCGCATAGATGTGATTGCAGCCGGAGCTTTAGTCTTATCGCGGATTATGGAGTTCACTGGCGCCCCAGAGTTCGTCGCTTCAGAATCAGACATTCTTGATGGAATGGCGTGGTCACTTGCCAACTAATCCCGCACGGCTCGCTCCTACGATCCGTTCGCTAAAGCTTCTTGATCAACAGATTACACAGTGCGACGCATGTACCAGGCTTGTTCAGTGGCGGGAAGAAGTTGCCGTCACAAAACGCAAGGCGTACATGAATGAGAAGTATTGGGGCAAACCAATCACAGGTTTTGGACCTCGCGATGCGAAGTTGCTCATTATTGGACTTGCTCCAGGTGCGCATGGCGCTAATCGCACGGGAAGAGTTTTCACGGGTGATAGTTCGGGGGATTGGTTATACAGATCCCTCTTTAGAAATGGACTTGCAGCAATTGAAACAAGTACATCTCGCAATGACGGTCAGGAGTTGATCGATACGCGGATTGCATGCGCAGTTCGATGTGCACCTCCTGGCAACAAACCTCTTCCTTTGGAGGCGAGTACCTGCCAACCTTGGTTAGTGCGAGAGTTTGAGCTGCTCTTTCCGACAGTCCGTACCTACCTAGCTCTTGGTTCGATCGCGTGGAAGGCAACGCTCGATGTTCTTGCCGAGTTAGATGAAGAATTGCCGAGAAAGCGCCCAAAGTTCGGACACGGAGCCCAATTCAAGTTTCGCGGCAGTGATGGGAATACTAGATTGGTGATTGGGAGTTACCACCCTAGCCAACAGAATACTTTTACCGGAAAGCTCACGCGATCCCAATTGGATTCAGTGGTAAAAAAGGCAGGTAGATTTGCCCACGCAGGAACGCCCCTGTAGCCCAATGGCAGAGGCAGACGACTTAAAATCGTCCAAGTGTGGGTTCGACCCCCACCGGGGGCACCCGCAGTACTAGAGAACAGACAACTAAAGGAGAGCAATGAATAGTTCGAACCCAGTATTGGGCAAGGCATTCGGTCAAGAGAGACGTCGTGGTTACGCCTCGATGGGCTCTGTTGCAACGCCAGATAATCTAGAAGAGACATTTAACGCTCCGGCCGCATCGTCACTTCGCACTGGTCGCATGACCATGGATGATGTCGTTGCGCGTACCGGAATGCTCTTCGGAACTTCCATTCTTGTTGGTGCAGCAGCCTGGTACTTCAATCTTGGTGGCGGCGCACTACTCGTAGGTTTCATCGGTGGATTAGTCACCGCAATGATTGGCGTCTTTAGCAAGACGATTCGTCCAGCTGTGTATATGACATATGCAGTCTGCCAAGGCCTCGTGCTGGGAATCATCAGCAATACCTACGAGCTCTTCTATCCCGGCATCGTTCAACAAGCGATTGTTGCGACCATTGCAGCTTTCGTAGGAATGCTCTTCCTCTACAAGAGTGGTCGACTTCGTGCGACTCCGAAGTTCACACGGATGCTTCTTGGTGCAGCGCTTGGATATTTCGTTCTTGCACTCGGTAGCTTGATCGGATCTTTCTTCGGCCTTGGTGGCGGAATGGGACTCTACGGTCTTAGCGGATTTGGTCCACTCCTTGCGATTGCAGGTGTTGCAATTGCTTCCTTCTTCTTAATTCTTGATTTTGATCAGATCGAAGAGGGCGTTCGCGCCGGCGTTCCACAAGAAGAGTCATGGCGTGCGGGCTTCGGACTATTGATGACAATGGTCTGGCTCTATCTTGAAATACTTCGCTTGCTCGCAATCCTGCGCGGCAATAACGACTAGTTTAGGAATTACCCCTCATTTAACTGAGGTTTACCAGAATCCCCGAGACGAGCAGAATTTGTCTCGGGGATTCTTATTGCCACAATAATTGCCAGAGAGAAAACAGCGGCGCTTACCGCAATGGCCGTGCGATACGAGAAGTAATCAGAGATAAAGCCCAATAGAACTGGCCCCACCATCATTCCTGCATCTCCAGCCATCTGCCAGAAGGCGTAAACCTTTCCGCTCTTTCCTTTAATGACATCGCCGACAATCGCACCTGCTGAGGCAGCAAAGCCCGCGCCAAGGCCCATGACAATCATGGCGAGTAGATACATCGCAATGTTGGTCGAGAACATCAGAATCATGAGTGCAATCATGACGATTGTGAAGCCCGTAAGAATGACTGGCTTGCGACCATTTTTATCCGAGTACTTTCCGGCGCGCACCATGACTGTTCCTTGAGCAATCAGCGCGATTGTGAAACTCAAGCCAACAATGGATGCACTCGCACCGAGATCTTCAACAACAAAGAGCGGCAAGATTGAAGAACGCATGCCGAATAGAATCCAGCTGCCAAGAAATGCAAGAAAGAGCGAGTAAAGGTAAGGCTTAATCTGGAGCGCTTCCTTAATAGTCAATGCGCGCTCTTCTTTCTGAGCTTCAATCTTCGCGCCGAGTCGACTCTCATGGAGATAAATCAAGGAGACCGTTCCGGCAGCAATAAGAAGAGCTGAGTAGATAAAGAATGGAGCGCGTGGTGAGAGCGCAATAAGTGCACCACCGAATGCTGGGCCTGCGACTCCACCGGCAATAAATCCACCGTTGTAGAGCGATTGAGCTCGTCCACGTTGGCTATCTGAGACAACTCGCAGGATGAGCGCGCCGGCAGAGACAGAGAACATCGATGAACCAAGTCCACCAGCCGTACGGAAAAACAGTAGTTGTTCATAGTTTTGCGAGAGCCCAGCAAGGAGAGTGAAAATCGAGACCATAAAGAGGCCAAAACCCAAGACAACACGTTCGCCAAAGCGATCAACTAATTTGCCAGAGAAAAGCCCTGAAACAAAGCGCATGATTGCGAAAGAGGAGATGATCAAACCGATCAGAGTATTGGAGACCCCGAATGTCTTAGCGAAAATAGGGATAGCTGGAATGATTAAGCCGAATCCGACTGCGACAAGAAATGAGATTGCAGTCAATACTGAGACCTCTTTTGGAAGTCCCTTAAATGGAGAGTTGATGCGAATTGTTATCCCAGCGCCTCTCCAGCAGCATCCTGCCGAGCAGTCGCGTGGCTGGCGCTATCTTGCAGAGGCTTCTCTTCCAGTGCGATAGCAAAGAAGAAAGCCAGAGCCACAACAGGGAATGCGGCTAAGAAAACGGTATGGAAAGAACTCGAGAACGCTTCGAGTACTGCTGTCTGTACTTGAACGGGAAGGCTGGCAATCACCTGCGTGTTATTTGCCAACGTTTCAACAAGTGATGGGTCGAGCGCACCTAATTGGTCTGGATTAGTTGTACCAAGAGCGTTGAATTCACTCTTGAGGTTCTGAGATAAACGATCGCTGAGAATTGTTCCAAAGATTGCGGTTCCGAACGCTCCGCCGAGCGTGCGGAAGAAAGTATTGGACGATGTTGCGATTCCAAGATCCTTGAAATCAACCGCGTTCTGCAAGGCAATAACAATGGTCTGCATACACAGTCCAAGTCCACCGCCAACGATGACTGCATAAACTGCAATTTGCCAGTACGGAGTATCGACTTTCGCAGTACTCATCAAGAAGATACCGAGGCTCATAATCAGAGTTCCGGCAACAGGATAACGCTTGTATTTTCCAGTCTTAGTGATCATGCGACCACTTGTGATTGTGAATACCAAGATTCCAAGCATCAACGGAATCAATTTGAGTCCAGCCGATGTCGCAGAATTGCCTTGGATAATCTGAAGGTACAGCGGCAACATGATGATGGCGCCAAACATTCCGGCTCCGATGATGAAGCCAATAATTGAAGTCAGCGTGAAGGTGCGGTTCTTAAAGAGGGTCATGGGAAGAATCGGTTCGGTAGCTTTGAACTCCCAGAATACGAAGAGCGTTGCCAAGATTGCTCCACCCAGTAGCGCAGCGATTGTGCGATTGTCGCTCCAACCATTTTCTGGCCCGAGTACCGAGAGACCAACGAGCAGCGAAACGACAGCAGAGACCATCAAGATTGCGCCAAGGAAATCGATCTTATGTTCACGCTTTACTTTAGGAATATGTAGCACCATGGCTGTGACAATCATCGCGAGTAATCCAAAGGGAAGATTGATGTAGAAAATCCAGCGCCAACCAGTGATACCAAGGATTGTTTCGCGATCTGAGAAGAAGCCACCGAGAAGTGGGCCCGCAACAGAGGAAACTCCCCAGACAGCTCCGAAGAGCCCTTGGTACTTGCCGCGATCGCGAGGCGAGACGATGTCGCCCACGATCACAAAGGTGAGCCCCATCAAACCACCGGCGCCGATACCTTGAATCGCGCGAGTAATAATGAGTTGTTCCATCGATGTTGAAGCGCCTGCAAGGAATGAACCAAGTAAGAAGACAACGATTGAGAATTGATAGACCGGACGACGGCCATAAAGATCCGAAATTTTTCCATAGAGCGGAGTTGATGCTGTTGAAGTCAACAGATATGCAGTCACAACCCATGAGTAATGATTCAATCCATTGAAATCTTCGACGATGCTCTTGAGAGCAGTAGAAACGATTGTTTGATCCAGGGCCGCCAGCAGCATTCCTGTCATAAGGCTGCTCATTATGATGAGAATCTCGCGATGCGTGAGCGGCTTGGAATGATCTACTTTTTGGCGTCCGAACATAACTTCCTAACGTGAATTTTGATTAGAGACTCAAGGTTACTACCATATGGCGAATGAAGAGCGTCATCGCAGAGAATCTCGTCAAAACATATGACAAGGGAAAAGTAAAAGCTCTCAATAATCTGAGCCTAGATGTCGAAGAAGGCACAGTCCTAGGCGTACTTGGACCTAATGGCGCTGGAAAGACCACAACAGTCAGAATCCTTGCGACACTTCTCACACCTGATTCAGGACATGCAACTGTCGCAGGCATCGATGTAATTAAGAATCCTGATCAAGTCCGTGAAGTTATTGGTCTATCGGGCCAATACGCTGCTGTCGACGAAACGCTCACTGGCTGGGATAACTTGGTGATGTTTAGCCGTTTGTATCACTTGTCTCCATCTGCTTCGAAGAAGCGTGCAGAAGAGCTACTAGAACAGTTCTCACTGACCGATGCAGCAAAGCGTCCAATCCGAACATACTCCGGTGGTATGCGCCGACGCCTCGATCTTGCAGCTTCTCTGATTGTTCGACCAAAGATTCTTTTTCTTGACGAACCGACGACAGGTCTTGATCCTCGTGGTCGCCAAGAGATGTGGGGAGTCATTGAAGGATTGGTTAAGGATGGAACAACGCTTCTGCTGACGACCCAATACCTTGAAGAAGCAGATCAGTTAGCCGATGACATTGCAGTCATCGATAACGGAGAAGTTATAGCGCGAGGTTCCTCCGATGAACTTAAGCGCCAAGTTGGCGGCGAAAGACTAGAGATCGTTGCGGAATCTCAAGATCTCAAGAAAGTTACTGAGATCGTCGAAAAAATTAGCGGTGGAAAAGCGCTAGTAGAAGAGAATGCCCGCCAAGTCTCAGCTCCAGTAACAACAGGTTCCAAGGCCCTTATTGAGGCAGCCCGATCACTCGATGAAGCTGGCATTCATCCCCTCGATATCGGTTTGAAGCGCCCATCACTCGACGATGTCTTTATCTCACTTACTGGCCATGCAGCTGAAGATAAGAAGGAAGAAGAAGCAGTAGACCCACGCGCTCGAAAGAGGAAGAAGAAATGAAATACGCAATCTCTGACTCCCTCGTTGTAACAAAGCGCCAACTTCTTCAACTTATTCGCGTACCTGAGGTATTGATCTTCTCCACCATCCAGCCAGTTATGTTCGTCTTGCTCTTTAGATATGTCTTCGGTGGATCTATCTCAACTGGAATTCCAGGCGTGGATTACGTCCAACTTTTGATGCCGGGAATCTTTGTTCAGACTGTGGCTTTTACTCTTGCAGGCACTGCAGTAGGACTTGCAGAAGATATGCAGAAGGGTTTAATCGATCGCTTCCGCTCGCTTCCAATCTCACGTTCGGCTGTGGTCTTCGGACGCGCGCTCGGTGATAGCGCGCTCAATATCGTTGTATTGGCCGTTATGGGATTAGCAGGATTTGTAGTCGGATGGAGGCCTTCCTCTGGTTTCTTCAATGTAGTGCTCGGCTTTGCATTCTTATTGCTGTTCGGATTTGCGATGTCATGGGTGGGAGTTCTGATTGGACTCTCAGTGCGTTCTGCTCGAGTCGCTAACGCCGCAGTCTTCATCGCAGTTTTCCCACTGACATTCCTCTCCAATGCTTTCGCACCAACCACGGGTATGCCTAAAGCGTTGCAGTACTTCGCGGAATGGAATCCTGTTTCCACGATGGTTGCGGGATGTCGCGAACTATTCGGCCTCCAGAATATCTTCGGAGTTACTGCGAACTCCTGGCCCAGCCAGAATCCGCTTGAGATGTCATTGATTTATATGGTCGTGATTATGGCGATTTTCATTCCGCTGAGCGTCCGCAAATACATCAATACCGCTTCAAAGTAAGGCCAACTAGATCTAGCTGTAGATTTCAGCCTTCAAGACTTTGACTGCAATCGTCTTTCCATTAGGCGCGGTGTACGACTTCTCATCTCCGACTTTTGCTCCCATGACTGCAGAACCCAACGGAGATTTCTCGCTATAGACATCGAGGTCTCCAGAGGAAATTTCGCGAGAGCCAAGGAGGAATTGCATCTCATCGCCCATGATCTCAACAGTGACTTTCATACCAGGAGCAATTACGCCATCTTCACTCGCGGGAGGAGTACCAATTTCTGCATTTTCTAACATGTGCTTGAGCTGACGAATACGCGCTTCTATCTTGCCTTGCTCTTCTCGAGCCGCGTGATAGCCGCCATTTTCTTTTAAGTCGCCTTCTGCGCGAGCTGACTCAATTTTCTTGACGATTTCAGAGCGACCCGTTGTTTCAAGGTGCGATAACTCAGCAGACAATCGATCTGCTGCTTCTTGTGTTAACCACGTCTTACTCATGAGGGCCTCAGAATACTTTCTTCACTGCTGAACTGCACGGCATTCCAGGACAGCGGCATTGACCGGCGTTACACGGGCTGGGATTGTGGTGGTGATTGTTACTGCGGGCTCTACAGAGGCTGGCACGCGATCTTCAATTTCGCCCACAACATTCTTGTCGTAATCACGGGCGAGCAAAGTGCAGCTCAGAGGAGTAGAGGGATCCCGTCGTTGTACGAGATAGGTAATATCGATTGAATCGTTCTTCTCATTCTGAAAACTAACGAGCGTTACTCGTATTTCGGGGTTTGAGTGATGCCATGCGCTCCAGAAGAGCCAGGGAAGCCCAACCAGCGCAACCACTATGGCAATCAATCTCCATGATTTTCGCTCTTTGATGCCATATCTATCAGCCAACATCGCCTGCGTCTCTGCTGGGAGATGGGAGAAGTTGGCGCTCATGGCAGAATCATGTCATGGAACAACCCGTGTACGACGCTGGTATTGCTGGCTCAATGACCATGATCTTTCTAACTGTCGCAATGCTGATTTTGCTCCGCAGTTTTTATAAGCGTTGGAAGCGAATGGACGAGCGTCGCATAAACGATGAAACAAAGTAGAAGCGATAGTTATCAGAAGATTGGTTTTGGATTAGTCGTCATCATTCTCTCCGCGACCTTTATTCGATTAGGAATCTGGCAACTTGATAGGGCTGCAGAATTTAAAGAACTCCAGAAACCATATGTAGAGCAGCCGGTTACAACATTGAGTGAAGTCGCAGAGCCATCCTCGAATCTGGCAGATAGCGCCATCAATCGCATTGTCACCTTCTCGGGTCGCTATGTTGCACAGTTCGATGCGCCGGGACAAGTTGATCGTGACAAGAGAGTTGCAACCTGGCTAGTAGGTCTTCTAGAAGTCAACGGCGGCGGCGCGATACTTGTTGTGCGAAGTGCAGAGCAAGCAGAGATTCCCAAAGGGGAAGTCTTTCTGCAGGGCCGTTTATTTGTCCGACAGTTTGAAGATCGCGCTGCCAAATCTGGCGATGATTTAAGTCGACTCGACCCCTCTCTACTTCTAGCTACCTATGATCTTCCAGTCTTTGATGGATACGTGGTCGCAGACTCTGAGAGAGTTGACGGTCGAGAGATCTCACTTCCACGAGTCAAGGTTGACCCAGTCCGCCCGACTGTCCCCGGGTACTACTGGCAACATATTTCGTATGTTGTTGTTTGGTGGCTTATGGCCTTAGTAGTACTTTTTCTTCCGTTCTACGGTAGACGTTTGAAAAGAGAGCCCAGACTCAGTAAAGAAACGGAGCAATAGATGAATGGTGTAATCAAACGCTTTCGCTTCATGGCCTTTGCTGCCGGCATCATGTCGCTTCTGCTCTGGTTTGTCGAACTACCTGTCGTGTACTTGCTCGATAACCCTGATTTAGAGTCGAAAGTGAAGTGGATTCCCTTCGTTCACGGCTACGTCTACGCCTTCTATGTATTGGCAGCCATTCACTTCACTGCTAAAGCTCGCTTCACAATCAAGCGCATGATCCTCTTTATCTTGGCTGGAACCCTGCCTATTGCATCTTTCATCGCGGAACGGAGAGTCATGAGGGAATTTCCGCTGAAATGACGCTCCGTTCTCTCATCAAGTCCGCGCTCTATCCGATTTACGAGCGTCGACTTATGGCCCAACTCGACCTATCCCGCACGCCGCATCACATCGGGGTTATCCTCGATGGCAATCGCAGATGGGCAAAGGAGAATCCATCAAAGACGGGAGATACCTCCTCGTTACATGGCCATCGCGCCGGTGCAGAGAAGATCATCGAACTACTCGATTGGTGTGAAGAGACAGATATCAATGTTGTAACGCTCTGGCTCTTGTCGAGCGATAATCTCAAGCGCGGGGCCCAAGAATTGGAGCACCTGATCTCCATCATTGGAGAGACCGTTGATGATCTCAGCTCTACTGGACGTTGGAAGATACGCCCCGTAGGTTCCTTAGAGTTGCTCCCAGAATCACTGCGCGCCCGACTCAAGAGCGCAGAAGAGAAGACTTCAGGCATTGAAGGAATTACAGTCAATGTCGCAATCGGTTATGGCGGGCGCCTCGAAATTATCGATGCATTTAAAAAGTACCTTATTGAATCAGGCACGAGCGGGAAGAAGTTCTCCGAAATCGCTGATGAACTCACGGTGAACTCTCTTGATCAATATCTCTACACAGCTGGTCAGCCAGATCCTGAGTTAGTGATTAGAACTTCAGGAGAACAGAGGCTGGGTGGTTTTCTCTTGTGGCAGAGCCATCAATCCGAGTTCTATTTCTGCGAAGCCTATTGGCCAGATTTTCGTCGCGTTGATTTCCTTCGAGCTCTGCGTTCTTATGCAATGCGTGAACGCCGGTTGGGTAAGTAGAAAACCTCAACCTCAACTTGAGCGTGTCGCGTGATTTCAACGCTATGAAGTCTTACCTTTTTCTCGTGTCACTTCCCCGGCTTATTACGCATAATTCTCGGCGTTTGTAGGCCCTAGGAAAACAGAATAAGAAGGAGTTACTTGGCCCGCAGCAGCTCCGAAGGACGCAAGACTTATGTCCTCGATACCAGCGTCCTGCTTGCAGATCCCTCCGCTTTCTTCCGCTTCGACGAGCACGAAATCATCATCCCGATCGCAGTCATAGGTGAGCTCGAGACTAAACGCGATCATCCAGAATTGGGTTACTTTGCCCGTGCAGCCCTGCGCCAACTCGATGATTTACGTATCTCCCATGGCAGGCTCGATAAACCATTGAAAATCACTGCTTCTGGCGGCACTCTTTCAGTAGAACTTAATCACACAGATACTTCATCGTTGCCGCAGGGATTCTTACGCGACGGAACCAATGACTCGCGCATCCTGGCGGTTGCTCGAAACCTTGTAAGTGAAGGAAGAGATGTAGTTCTTGTGACCAAGGATCTACCACTTCGCGTTAAAGCTTCCTCAGTTGGAATTACGGCCGAGGAGTATCGCGCTGAACTTGCACCAAGTAGTGGTTGGACAGGAATGATCGATGCCACGGTGGGTAGCAAAGTGATTGATGCGCTCTACGCCGGCGAGAAGGTAAGTGACCCAGTCGCAAAAGATCTGCCATGCCACACCGGCGTCGTCCTCCACTCGGAACGGGGTAGCGCTCTCGCCAGAGTCACTGCCGATAAGTCCTTAGTTTTGGTCCGAGGCGATAAGAACGCTTTTGGAATTCATGGCCGATCTGCCGAACAACGCATTGCTCTCGATCTCTTGCTTGATAGTGAAATTGGCATCGTCTCACTCGGCGGCCGTGCAGGCACAGGTAAGTCAGCCCTCGCACTCTGCGCTGGCCTTGAAGCTGTCCTGGAACGTCGACTCCATAAGAAGATTGTTGTCTTCCGTCCGCTCTATCCCGTAGGAGGACAAGAGTTGGGTTATTTGCCGGGCACTGAAGGGGAGAAGATGTCTCCTTGGGCGCAGGCTGTCTTCGATACTTTGGGAGCTGTTGTCTCGAGCCAAGTTATCGAGGAGATTATGGATCGGGGATTGATTGAAGTTCTTCCTCTGACCCACATTCGCGGCCGCTCTCTCCATGATTCATTTGTCATCGTTGATGAAGCCCAATCCCTCGAGCGCGGAGTATTACTCACAGTTCTCTCGCGAATCGGCCAGGGATCTCGAGTTGTTCTTACCCATGACATTGCCCAACGCGACAACCTTCGAGTCGGCCGCCATGACGGAGTCGTCGCCGTCGTCGAGTCGCTCAAAGGCCACCCGCTCTTTGCCCATGTGACTCTGACTCGCTCTGAGCGATCCCAGATCGCAGCTCTGGTCACTGAACTCTTGGAAGACCCAGTCCAGCTCTACGCCTGATCTCACTTGAGAACCCGAAAAAACAGGGTTTTATTACAAAAGGGATATATCGGACTTTATAGGGGCTGAACAGGGCTTTTCTTCTCCACAGTTCCTGTGAGATTCACATTTTTTCCGCCACTCGCAAGGTTTAATTTGCGACTCACCCTTTGCTTTGTCACCCTTCAGCCCAATCCCCGTAAACAACGACCTCGTTATGAGCAATCAGAAAGAGGAGGTAGAACCATGCTGAAGCGACGCTCTGTCGTCAGTGCGATGGCTTTTGCCACCCTCTTTATCTCCTCGGTCGAAGTTGCCTATGCCCAACCATCGTTACCCCTTGAAGTTGAGCTCGTGGTGGTGCCCCCAACCGAAGCTGAACTGCGAGCCGCCATCCCCGGTGAAACCGAGCCGACCTGGCCGACCTTGCTTGAGATGAGCGATCGCTCCTCGATGTTGTCGTGGGATATGTTGATGGTCTCGGTGATGATGAAGAAGGTTGAACAGGCTCGCACGCCCAAGGGAGCGCGGTCAGTTGCAGCCGATATGGCCAAGGAGAAGTACGGCTGGGGCAAGTACCAGTTCTCTTGCTTGAACACTCTCTGGACCAAGGAAAGTAACTGGAACTACCGAGCCCGCAACAAGCGGACCGGTGCACATGGAATTCCTCAAGCGCTGCCTGCCACCAAGATGGAAGTTACCGGTACTGATTGGCGCACCAACCCCGTAACTCAAATCCAATGGGGTCTGCATTACATCGATGTTCGCTACGAGACTCCCTGCAAAGCGCTCGCTAAATTCAAGCGCTCACGTTATTACTAATTTTTCGCTTTAGTTTTCTGGCTTGGTAGAGATAGTCAACGGCTTACTTGTCTCAGCAAAGAAGTCATTTCCCTTGTCGTCGACCACGATGAAGGCGGGGAAGTTCTCGACATCAATCTTCCAGACCGCTTCCATGCCGAGCTCTTCATAATCAAGAACTTCAACTCTCTTGATGCAATCTTGGGCTAGGCGCGCAGCTGGTCCACCAATAGAGCCGAGATAGAAACCGCCATTCTTCTTGCAGGCATCAGTGACCTGCTTGGAACGATTTCCTTTTGCGAGCATTACCATCGAACCACCGAGGGCTTGGAAATATTCGACATAAGAATCCATGCGGCCTGCGGTTGTTGGGCCAAATGAACCCGATGCATAACCGGCGGGAGTCTTGGCAGGACCTGCGTAATACACCGGATACTTCTTAAAATATTCAGGCAATGGCTTGCCAGATTCGACGAGCTCTTTCAATTTTGCGTGAGCCAGATCGCGCGCTACGACCAGGGTTCCCGACAGTGAAAGACGCGTCTTAACGGGGTGTTGGGAGAGCTCTGACAAGATCTCAGACATGGGCTTATTGAGATCGATATTGACCACATTGTCGTTGAGATGCTCATCCGTAGTTTCAGGCAAGAAGTGAGCTGGTTCGGTCTCTAACTTTTCGATGAAGATGCCATCTTTGGTGATCTTTGCTTTTGCTTGGCGGTCGGCCGAGCACGATACGGCGATCGAAATTGGCAGAGATGCTCCGTGACGTGGAAGGCGAACAACGCGGACATCGTGACAGAAGTACTTACCGCCAAATTGTGCGCCAATACCTAGCTTCTGAGTGAGAGCAAAGACTTCCTTCTCGAGATCAAGATCTCTGAATGCGCGACCAGTCTTGGCATTTCCCGTCGTGGGTAGAGAATCAAGATATTTAGTGGAGGCTAATTTCGCGGTCTTTGCGGTGAATTCGGCAGATGTTCCACCTATAACAATGGCCAAGTGATACGGCGGACATGCGGCGGTTCCAAGTGAGCGCAACTTATCTTCTAACCACGCCATGAATGCGGTCGGGTTGAGGACCGCTTTAGTCTCTTGGTAAAGGAAAGACTTATTTGCGCTACCGCCACCTTTGGCGATGAAGAGGAAGTTGTACTCGTCGGCATGCTCATAATCAGAGTAGATCTCGACTTGGGCTGGCAGATTGTTACCAGTGTTCTTCTCTTCCCATGTTGTGACGGCAGCTAATTGTGAATAGCGGAGATTTAACTTGGTGAATGCGTCGTAAATGCCCTGGGAGATTGTGACTTCATCCCGCTCTGAGGTGAGGACCTGCTGACCTTTTTTGCCCATGACAATCGCAGTCCCTGTGTCTTGGCACATGGGAAGTACGCCCCCGGCTGAGATGTTGGCGTTCTTCAGAAGATCAAGTGCGACAAATCGATCGTTGGGTGAACTTTCAGGATCTTTGAGGATGTTCGCTAATTGTTGAAGATGATCGGCACGGAGATAGTGCGAAATATCGTGGAGGGCGACCTCAGTGAGATTTCGGATTGCTTCAGGTGAGACTTTGAGAAAAGTTCTGCCATCGGCTTCGAAAGTTGAGACCCCTTCTTTGCTGATGAGGCGATACTCGGTCGAATCAGGGCCTACCGGAAGTAGATCTTCATAGATGAATTCCGGCATGAATTACTCAGCTTCTGCTTCGCTCTTTGCCGCTTCGAGTTTTGCGCGAGCGCCATCGAGCCATTGCTGACAGATTGAGGCAAGCTCCTCGCCGCGCTCCCAGAGTTTCAAAGATTCTTCAAGGCCAACTCCGCCCGCTTCCAAGGTGGCAACGACTTTGGTGAGTTCATCGCGCGCTTCTTCGTAACTGAGCTGGGCCATATTCGTAATCTACTCGCTTTTCTTTTGAGGGTTATTTCCAGAAGCTGTCGCAATCGCCACACCTTTGGCCAAGCGGAGCCTGATCTCTTCGCCCGCCTTGAGTTCTGCGGGGTCGGTAACGATCGAGCCACTGGTTTTCTGCACAACCGAGTAGCCGCGATCCAAGGTGGCTTGTGGGGAGAGAGTTCGTACCCGAGCTGCAATATGCGCAACTTCGTCATAGGCGCGCAATAAACGTGAGTTCATGCTCATAAATGAACGCGATTTGAACCCCCGAATAATCTCTTCACGCGATGTCACCATCACAATCGGATCTCTCATAACTGGGCGTTGAATCAGATTCACAATCTTGGTCATCTCTAGAACGACAAGGTCATTAACTTTACGATCTGCACGATCGCGTAAATTCTGGATTTTGCTCTGCTCTTCATGGAAATCTGGCACAACTCTCTTGGCAGCATCAGTAGGCGTTGAGGCGCGAAGGTCTGCGACAAGATCCAGAAGAGGAGTGTCTTGCTCATGCCCGATGGCGCTGACAATGGGTTTGGTACATGAGGCTGCTAAGCGCACAAGACCTTCATCAGAGAATGGCAATAAATCCTCAAAAGAACCGCCACCGCGGGTAATGATGATGACATCTACTTCGGGATCTGCTTCCAGTTCACGAAGTGCGGCAGAGACTTGGATGACTGCATCGGCGCCTTGTACCGCTACCTCTCGCGTCTCAAATCGCACAGAAGGCCAACGACGACGGGCATTTTCTTTCACATCTTTTTCAGCAGCGCTTGCGCGACCACAGATGAGACCGATTTTATTAGGGAGAAATGGCAGTGGCTTCTTTCGCTCGAGAGCAAATAAACCTTCAGCTGCAAGTACTTTCTTAAGAGCTTCGAGTCTGGCGAGTAACTCACCGACTCCGACTTGGCGAATTTCTTTTGCGCTCAGCGAAAGTCGACCGGTCGGTGTGTAGAAGTTCACTTTGGAGTGGATGACGACGCGTGCATTTTCACTCAGTGGAGTAGTTGCCTTGAATACTCCTCGCGGACATGTGACTTCGAGATACATATCAACGCTGGGGTCACGTAGACGCATATAGACCATGCCCGAACCCGCTCGATCATTAAGTTGAGCAATCTCACCTTCGACCCAGATCTGCCCAAGGCGATTGATGTAATCACTGATTGCCTCTGAAACAACCCGGACTGGTACCGGCTTATCGCTTGAAGTTTCGAGCACGGCGTAATGCTAATAGGATGCACGCATGGCTAAACGAGTCCTCCTTGCTGCGCCGCGCGGTTATTGCGCCGGTGTTGATAGAGCAGTTGTCACCGTTGAAAAAGCCCTTGATCTCTATGGCGCCCCGGTCTATGTCCGCAAGCAGATCGTTCATAACGTGCATGTGGTCTCCTCCCTTGAAAAGAAGGGTGCGATTTTCGTCGATGAAACAGATCAAGTTCCCGAGGGCGCAATTGTCATCTTCTCTGCACATGGCGTCTCGCCTAAAGTGCACCAAGAAGCTGCAGCCCGAAGCTTGAAAACTATCGATGCAACCTGTCCGCTCGTAACTAAAGTTCATCAAGAAGCCCGACGTTTTGCAGCCGATGATCTCCAGATTCTTCTGATTGGCCACGAAGGTCACGAGGAAGTTGAAGGCACAGCAGGCGAAGCGCCCGATCACGTCCAACTTGTCGATGGCCTTGATGGTGCGCGAAATGTACAGATTGATCCGGAGCGTCCAGTGGCGTGGTTATCCCAGACCACGTTAAGTGTTGATGAGACTCTCGATGCCGTCGCAATTTTGAAGAGCCGTTTTCCTAATCTGCAAGATCCACCATCAGATGACATCTGTTATGCGACCCAGAATCGCCAAGTTGCGATTAAGCAGATCGCGCCACAAGCCGATCTCGTACTCGTCGTGGGCTCACGTAACTCTTCTAACTCAGTTCGATTGGTTGAGGTAGCTCTTGAATACGGAGCAAAAGCTGGTTACTTGATCGATTACGCAAGTGAAATCAAGGATGAATGGTTTGAGGGCGTCGAGACTATTGGAGTCTCCAGTGGCGCCTCAGTGCCAGAGTTATTGGTCAAAGACTTACTCGAGGAATTGGCCCGCCGCGGTTATGGTGATGTTGAGACAGTCACAGCGATGGAAGAACATCTACTTTTCGCGATTCCGCCAGAATTGCGTAAAGATCTACGCGCTGCGGGAAAGTAGTTTTCTCTGCTCTTTGAAGTAATACCACCAACCAAATAAGGCGCCTGATAACAAGAATGGCGCAACGCTAGCGAGCCCTGAAACTAAATCGACTCCTAATCGCGTGATGCTCAGAGAGATTCCACCAACGGTGGGGAGCAAGAAGATTGCTGCTGCGCCAAATGCCAGAGGCGGATTCACGACCGCCACATAGGTTGTGCCAGGTCTTCCATAAACCAGGCCACCGTAATACGAAGCCCAGAGCGCAAGCCCCGTGAGGAATCCAACGTTAGAACGGAAGAAAATCTCAATCATTGCAATGAAGGCGATAAAGATGAACTGCAAAATGACAATTCCGGGCTTGGTGAGGCCGGCGCCTTTAATGGGGTTCTTGATGGGCGGCTGAGGGAGGTTACTTTTCATCGCTATCACTTTCATCTAGATCATCATCGCCATCAAAGAGATCAGGGGATGTGATTTCTTTTGGTGAAATCTGACGGACTTCATCATCAACATCTTCGAGCGCTTTGAGTTTACTGGCGGAAGGTGCGCCGAGTTTGACCATCTTACGAGCGGGCTTGATGACATTCTCTTCTGCACTCTTTATGAGATCGTTAAATGCACGTTCGGTGGACTTAATTCGATCGCCGAGAGTTTCAATCTTGCCGTGTACTTTTCCGATTCGCTTGAGTAATTCGCCAGCTAGGTCTTGAATCTCTTGGGCATTTCGCGCGAGCTCGGAGCGGCCAAAGACATATGCCACAGTCCGCAGCAACGCCATCATGGTGGTGGGAGTGGCGATTGTGACATTCTTTTCAAATGCTTTATGAAGTAACTGGGGCTCAACATCGAGAGCTTCACTCAAGATTGATTCGAAGGGGGCGAAGAGAACAACGTAGTCAGGGGAGTTTCCAGTCTCTTGATAGCCGCGTTTTGCTAAAGCATTGACATGGCCGAGGAGGTCTTTAGCGTGAGCTTGCATCAATCGTGCGCGCTCAGCGGGATCCTTTTCAACAACAGCTTCGAGGAAGCGATCAAATGGGAACTTTGAATCGATAAAAATCTCGCTACCACCAGGAACTGCGATCTTGATATCAGGTTTTGAAATCTCGGTACCCGTAGTTCGGTAATCCTGTTTGAAGAAGTGAACGTTTTCGAGTAAGCCAGCGTTTTCTAAGAGGGTTTCAAGTTGTGCTTCACCATATTTACCGCGAGTCTGGGAGTTGGAGAGCGCTCCCGCTAACTTCGTCGTCTCGCGAAGCAGAGTCTCATTACCTAATTTCATATTCTCAATCTGAGTACGCATCTCTGATTCGGCACGGGTGCGCTTGAGTTCAGCCTCTTGAGCTTGTGTGGTGAGTTGGGCCATTCCTGTGGTGACGGTACGAAGTTGTTCGTTGAGAGTAGTGAGACGGTTTTCTTCCTCGCGCATCGCATCGATCTGGGTATTGAGAAGGGCAACTTTGCCTTTCTCGCTATTGAGTCGTAGCGCACCGATCACAAGTCCGATAGCAAGCCCAATCAGAAGGCCGATGATGAGATATATCGCTGCGTTCATAGCCTTATCGTGGCAGGAAGGACTGACATTGACGGTTAGGCTCTACCCCTTGTGAGCCTCTCTATCGGAATCGTCGGACTACCGAATGTCGGAAAGTCGACCCTCTTTAACGCCCTCACCAAGAACAATGTCTTGGCGGCCAATTACCCCTTCGCCACAATCGAGCCCAATGTCGGCGTCGTCGGCGTTCCAGATGCTCGACTCGATGTTCTTGCCAAGATCTTTGGCTCAGAGAAAATCATTCCTGCCGCGGTTTCTTTTGTCGATATCGCAGGCATCGTCAAGGGAGCATCTGAAGGAGCGGGTCTAGGCAATAAATTTCTTGCCAATATCCGCGAGAGCGATGCAATCTGCCAAGTTATTCGAGTCTTTAGCGATGGCGATGTAGTCCACGTCGATGGTCGCGTTGATCCAGCCAGCGATATTGAAACAATCAATACCGAACTCCAACTCGCAGATCTACAAACAATTGAAAAAGCTATTCCTCGTATCGAGAAAGAAGCGCGCCAGAATAAAGAGCGCGGCGCGGTCCTCGAAGCGGTCAAAGCTGCCGAGAAAGTCATCGCTGACGGCAAAGTCCTCTCACAATCCGATGTGGATCTCGCTCTGATTAAAGAACTTGGTCTCCTTACTGCAAAACCTTTCCTCTATGTATTTAACGTCGATGCAGCAGAACTTGCTGATTCTGAATTACGGACGAAACTCTCCAAACTCGTAGCTCCCGCCGAAGCCATCTTCTTAGATGCTAAAACAGAAGCTGAACTCAGCGAACTTGATGACGCGGAAGCGCTTGAATTACTCAAGTCAATTGGACTCGAAGAGCCCGGACTGGCTACCCTTGCACGAGTTGGATTTCAGACTTTAGGGCTTCAGACCTATCTGACTGCTGGCCCGAAAGAAGCTAGAGCGTGGACGATTCACAAAGGCGATACCGCACCTGCGGCTGCTGGCGTGATTCACACCGATTTCCAAAAAGGCTTTATCAAAGCCGAAGTTGTTTCGTTTGATGATCTCGTTGCTGCGGGCTCGATGAATGAAGCCAGAGCAAAGGGGAAGGTCCGAATGGAAGGCAAGGAATACGTCATGCGTGACGGCGATGTAGTGGAGTTCAGATTCAATGTCTAAATCAACCCACTTGAATGGCTTAACTTTGAAGACTCGCGATGAACTACGAAACATCGCGATTATCGCCCACGTTGATCATGGCAAGACAACTCTTGTTGATGCCATGTTGTGGCAATCTGGCGCTTTTGAAGCTCACAAAAATCAATCTGAATCACAAGACCGCGTCATGGATTCGATGGATCTCGAGCGCGAAAAGGGAATCACAATCCTCGCCAAGAACACCGCTGTTAAACGCGGAAACACCATCGTCAATATTATCGATACGCCGGGCCACGCAGACTTTGGCGGCGAAGTAGAGCGCGGACTAGAAATGGTCGACGGCGTCGCACTTCTTGTTGATGCATCTGAAGGTCCGCTGCCACAGACTCGCTTCGTACTTCGTAAGGCCTTGCAGAAAAATCTGCCAGTCATTTTGATTATCAACAAAGTTGATCGTCCTGATGCACGTATCGCAGCTGTTGTTGATGAGGCTTATGGTTTGTTCCTTGATCTAGATGCCACAGAAGATCAAATTGATTTTCCAATCGTCTACACCTCTGCCAAAGCAGGTCGCGCATCACTCAATCGCCCACAAGATGGTGGAATGCCAGACGCTGAGAACCTCGATGTTCTCTTTGATGTCATCTTCAAGACGATTCCAGCGCCCAAGTTCCATGAAGGCGCTCCGCTTCAAGCACATGTCACTAACCTTGACTCATCTCCCTACCTTGGTCGCCTAGCGCTCTGTCGCGTACATGAAGGCGTTATCAAGAAAGGCCAGATGGTCACATGGATCAAGACCGATGGTTCACAAGAAAAAGTAAAGATCTCAGAACTTATGATTACTGAAGGTCTCGAGCGCGTTCCAGCAACTGAAGCGGGCCCTGGAGACATCATTGCTGTCGCAGGTATCGAAACCATCACACTGGGCGAGACCTTGGCTGATGCCGAAAATCCACATGCGCTGCCACTTATTACTGTAGATGAGCCAAGTATCTCGATGACAATTGGTATCAATACTTCGCCGTTGGCTGGCCGCGTTGGCAAGAAACTTACAGCCCGCCTAGTCAAGAATCGCCTTGATGCTGAGCTCGTCGGTAACGTCTCACTTCGCATCCTCCCAACCGAACGTCCTGATACCTGGGAAGTTCAAGGTCGTGGAGAACTTCAACTCGCAGTTCTCGTTGAAATGATGCGTCGCGAAGGATTTGAACTTACGGTCGGAAAACCTCAAGTTGTGACCAAGATGGTTGATGGCAAGCTTCACGAACCGATGGAACGTCTCACGATTGATGCTCCAGAAGATTATCTTGGTGTGATCACTCAGCTAATGGCGCTTCGCAAAGGGCGCATGGAACAGATGGTCAATCACGGTACTGGTTGGATCCGGATGGATTTCAAAGTTCCTTCTCGCGGACTTATCGGATTCCGTACTGAGTTCCTCACCGAAACACGTGGAACAGGTCTGCTCCACCATGTCTTTGATGGATACGAAGCCTGGAACGGTGAACTTCGTACTCGTAATACGGGCTCACTTGTTTCGGACCGTATGGGTACGGCAACTTCGTATGCAATCTTCGGTTTGCAAGAGCGCGGCACCATCTTCGTCCAAGTAAGCGCAGATGTTTATGAAGGTATGGTCATCGGCGAGAATTCGCGTCCAGAAGATATGGATGTCAATGTTGTACGAGAGAAGAAGCTCACCAACATGCGCGCATCTGGTTCGGATGAAAACGAGAAGTTAATTCCGCCGAAGATTCTTAACCTCGAGCAAGCTCTCGAGTACTGCCGCGAAGATGAGTGCGTCGAAGTTACTCCAACGTCAGTACGTATCCGTAAAGTAATCTTCGATCAAAATGAGCGTGCACGTTTGACGTCAAAGGCGAAGAAGACCAACCTCGACAGCTAACGTCGAGGGCTTAAAACCCTTACGACACGCCGTTTTCCCGCATAAATAGCCACTTTGTCAGTGGTCGCATGTGTACTCACCTGCATACAGAAATCGCACCATTGCAGGAGGACCGACACATGAACCTACGAGAGCTCGCTTTCCAACTCTCCGCCATTACCTTGATTGCTGATGCCGCAAAGGAAGCTAAGGACCGCCTCCGACGCGAATTTGCTGCAGCTCTAGAAGAAGTCGGCGCTGATTCGGCCAAAGCTGCGCTCGAAGGCGAAGAGATCGCAAAGGTCTCTCTCATTCAACCGCGGAATACTCCCGAAGTCCTCAATGAGCGCGCCTTTGTCGATTGGGTGAAATCAAGTTACGAATTCGAGATTGTCGAATCTGTCCGTGAATCGTTCCGTAAGCATGTCATGGATTCAGTCGAGAACGTTGATGGCAAGGCAATCTATAAACGCACTGGTGAAGTTCTTGACTTCATTACTTTCAATTCTCGCGATGCATATATTGCTACTCGCTTTTCAAGTGGAGGACGTGAAGTTCTGACCGAAGCGTTCCGTGCTGGCACTTTGACTCCCACATCAGTCATGGCCGAAGAACTCCAGATGGCGGTGGGTCAATAATGAGCTACTTCAATCTCAGTGATTACGAACCCGTCGAAAACCGTATCCGTGCATTCTGGCTCAAGTATCCCAACGGTCGTTTACTCACCGATCTACAACGCACAGAGCGTCCGGATGGTCGTATCGAGTGGATCTGTCGCACCGAGGCGTACACAAACTCTGATGATGTTCGCCCTCAATCAACCGGCTTTGCTACTGAGATTGAAGGAACATCTCCCGTTAATCGCGCTAATGCCAGCGAGAACTGCGAAACTTCAAGCATCGGTCGATGCCTAGCTAATCTTGGCTTTGCTACGAAAGGCAAGCGTCCAAGTCGAGAAGAGATGACAAAAGCAGCGCGGGCCAATAGCCGGAAAGCCCTGACAAAGAGCGACTGGGAATCACTTATTAGCCGACTTCATGGGTGCACCAACCTCAACCAACTCAAAGCTTGGTCAGCCTACGCCGCAGGTTTCACTATGCCCGACAACAAGCGAAACGAATTACTGGCCTTCTTCAATACCCATAAAGAGAGTTTGAGTCGAAAGGTTGATGTCGCTTAGCGCAGCCTCACGCTGATTGCTCGATGATCACTAATTCCGTAGTGATCATGAATGACTGCCTCCACATCTTCTGGGCCAAGTTCTTTACTCATGATGTAATCAAATTCAATCGATGGTTTCCATGATGGGTAAGTGGGGCCCACTGCAAGATCTTTCCATCCCGATAGCTTCGGCCCCAAACCCCATGGCAGATTAAAGTCTCCAGTCATTATGTGTATTCCAGATAATTGCTCCACCCATTTACTGATCTTTCGCAGTTGCTGAATATTCTTAAGTGGCACAAATGAGAGATGTGTTGTTGTCACTGAAATTCCATTCTCAAGTTCTGCCACAAGAGCAGATCGCGGTTCATCTGAGACATAGATTAATCTCGGTCTCTTCTCGCCTGGTACAACAAGTGGCATCCCTAGTGGAGCCTTACCCAGATTAATGCGATGCCATCTCTTCACCGGAACTTTGGAGACGATTCCAATTCCGTACATGGAATCTTTAGGGATAGATGATTCGTTATCAAAGACAATTGCGTCCTTAACTCCATGCCACTTTTCGCCAGGCGTTCCATACATTGACGGAGCAAAGGCCCAATATTTTGCACCAATGATTTCTGCCATCTCTGCTACTTGATTTCCGTGGCCTGATCTACTCTGTTGTACATCTACTTCTTGTAACGCAACTACATCGCTCTTCGAGGTATCGTGTAACTTCTCGAGTGCTTGATGAACTGTCACAGGCGTCTGCGGTGGAATAGCCATTCCGTGGAGGATGTTCCACGAGGTGACCGTGAAGCCTGAGGTAGATGCCATGAAGGCAGGCTAGTAGGGTCGCCCCGTGCTCCTGAATCTTCCGCTCTCACGATCCAAACTCGATCGTGCTGCACACCTGCGCTCCGATCAAGCGCAGATTGATGAGCTCTGGCAGACGGGCAAGATCATCGAAATGCTCGCAGATCGCTTTCGTTGCGAAGGAAAATCCCTCACATTCATCTCGCCCGAAGAAGCCCAAGGTGATCGCTATTTCCTAGGTCTTGATGAAAACGGTCTTGCTTACTTCGTATCCCATCGCGCAACAGATGCTCAAGAGTTTCCAGAAGAATTTAGATCACTCCGAACAATAGGAGCGTATCTCAACGACTTAGAGATCGGAGCTGCTGTTCATGCACTTGCGCTGACTCAATGGCATACAGCTCACCAACGCTGCGCAAAGTGTGGCGCCACAACCCATCCAACTCTTGCAGGCGCAGTACGTGAATGTGACATCTGCACGGCTTCACATCATCCTCGCACAGATCCGGCAATCATTGTACTCGTGAAGGACAACGCCGATCGAATTCTTCTAGGTCGACAGAAAGTGTGGCCGGCAAAACGCTTCTCTACCTTCGCTGGATTCGTTGAGCCCGGAGAATCATTTGAAAGTTGTGTTAGTCGTGAAGTTCTCGAAGAGTGCGGTGGCGTTGTCACTGAGATGAAGTATCTAGGCTCTCAACCGTGGCCATTTCCGGCATCAGTCATGATCGCTTATGAAGCAGTCATCTCTAATCCTGATTCTGTCAAAGCTGATGGCGAAGAGATTGAAGAGATTATCTGGCTCACTCGCGAAGAATTAAAGTCAAAGTGCGATTCACAAGAGTTACTTCTCCCACCAATAATTTCAGTTGCTCGCGCGATGATTAATGCGTGGTACGGAAATAATGCAGAGCACGAACTGCAAGGCGGCGAATCGTGGCGCAACTAGCAGAAGAGATTCTTGCGGCACTTGATGATGAACAACGCGCAGTAGCAACCGCAGTTCGTGGACCAGTCTGTGTTATTGCCGGCGCGGGTACTGGTAAAACTCGAGCCATCACACATCGCTTGGCGTATGCAGTTGATATTGGGGTTGTTGATCCTCAACGCATACTTGCCCTGACATTCACTGCGCGCGCTGCCGGAGAAATGCGTACTCGCCTACGAGCTCTAGGCGTCCCGAACGTCGCAGCCCGCACTTTCCACGCGGCCGCCCTCAAGCAGCTGATGTTCTTCTGGCCCCAGGTCCTCGGTGGTCGATTCCCATCACTTTTGACCACCAAGACAGGCTTTCTAGGCGAGGCCATCAATCGTGCAAACATCAGCGCCACCAAGAGCAACTCCGTATTGCGCGATGTAGCAGGCGAGATTGAATGGGCGAAAGTCATCGGATTAGCGCCTGATGAATACATCAAAGCGGTCGATGATTACTCGCGTCCAATTCGAATTTCCAACAACAAAGTAGATGCCACACAGATTGCACAAGTCTATGAAGCCTACGAATCCTTAAAGAAACAAGAACGCGCAATCGACTTTGAAGATGTTTTGCTGCTTACTATCGGAATGCTGGAAGAAGAGCGCGAAGTTCGAGATCGTATTCGTGATCAATACCGATACTTCACAGTCGATGAATACCAGGATGTCTCGCCCTTGCAACAACGATTATTAGATCTCTGGCTGGGCAAGAGAAACGATATCTGTGTTGTCGGAGATCCTGCTCAAACCATCTACTCATTTGCTGGTGCGACTCCCGCTTTCTTACTCAACTTCACACATAAATACCCTGAAGCAGAAGTCATTCGACTCACATCGGGGTATCGCTCAACTCCAGAAATTATCAACACAGCGAACACTATTCTCCGTAGCGCTAGCTTGGGACATGAACTAGATCCCATTAACGAACATGGTGAAAAGCCACAAGCACGTGGTTACAGGTCAGAGAAAGAAGAGGCTGACGCGCTTGTCCAATTGATTCAAAGTGACATTAACAATGGAATGGCTACTCAAGATATCGCAATTCTCACTCGCACCAATGCTCAACTTGAAATTCTCGAGTCATCCTTGAGTGCTGCAGGCATCGAGAATCAGATCCGCAATTCTGAACGTTTCTTTAATCGTCCAGAAGTACGAGAAATCATTAAGACTATTCGCAGCGCGTCTGTCCTCTCTGAATCAGATTGGCTCGCAGATTTGCGCGATGCTCTCAAACCATTTGGCGAAAGCGAATATGTGCGCTCATTTATGCAACTTGCACGCGAGCTAGAAAGCGAAGGCCTGACTTCGCTACGGGCTTTCCTACGTGAACTTGAAGATCGAGCCGAACAGAACAACCCGCCGACTCTTCCCGGCGTCGCCCTAGCAACTCTTCACGCTGCAAAAGGGCTGGAATGGAAGAAGGTCTATCTCGCAGGCGTGAATGCAGAGACCCTGCCTTGGGGCGCCCAGCCCATTGATGAAGAACGGCGCTTGTTCTACGTTGGAATCACGCGTGCCCAACAGAGTTTGGTCATCAGCTATCACGGTTCCGCGAGCCCATTCCTGGCTGAAGCGGGCTTATAAATTAATTAGTTTGCGCGCCAACAATGCGATGTATTACCCTTCCACGACTATGACACAGGTAAGAACCACTTCAACAGCGATGAGTACTTCACGTACACACCGCCATTGGTTCGCGCCTGCATTTGGTTACAACTATTTTGCAACCAAGTCAGCCAAGGCCGAAGGATTCGGCACCTGGAGCTCTATCGGATAACACACCGATAAGGAAGCCCAGGGGCCTCGAATCCACAAGGATTCAGGCCCCTTTTTCTTTATCCCAAAGCAAGGAAAGGCAAAGGTGAGAACGATGACAGTTCTCTTCAGCGAACTATTGGTACCAGGATGGTCCGAAGGCGATGACGCCATGATCGGTCTCGATGCAGTGACAGGTGTCTATGGCACCGACCGCTCATTCACCCTGCCCTGCCATAACTCCAGTCCAGAGATTTTCTTCTCTGAAAAGAGTGAAGAGGTCGCCTATGCCAAGTCTCTCTGCGGTGGATGCCCCGTGAAGAAAGAATGTTTGGAAGGAGCGCTCTCACGACAAGAGCCATGCGGTGTGTGGGGTGGAGAACTCTTTGAAGATGGGCAAGTGATTGCTGCGAAACGTCTTCCAGGTCGCCCGCGACTCAATCCGCAACCGTTAGTGGCTACTGCGTAATTTCTATTGGCGTTGGTACGCAAATCGAATTTGCTCGCGCAAATTCAACATTTGCTTTACCCCAACGCCAATATTTAATTTGAATAAGAGCTTTGCAGGTGAGTTGGTGTAATTTCAGGGAACCAGGACAACGCCTCGTCGCGGAAGTTTCCTTGCGCGCGTAGCTGACAGAAGATGCCGGTCGTGCCCAAAGTAACGCGGTGAATCAGTACGTACTCAGGCGGTAGGTTGAGTTGGAAGCCGATTTTTGCGGTCGGATTTCGAGGATCTCCAACGCGGATGCTCTGTTCGCGAAGCCATTCGCGGGTATATGCAAAGTGTTCGGTGCGCAGTGGTTCGACGAGTGGAAGCAGAAAATCTAGAACCAGTTCAGGGTTGACATCGACGTCAGGCAGGATGAATCCATCTTCTTTAAAACCGTTGTAGAGAGCAATGGCATCCCCTTCAAGTGCATTACGGAGTAAGCGCTTGAATGGTTCTGGGAATCCATTTGGCAAGCGATTACACGCGCCAAAGTCGAGCACACCTAATCGTCCATCGCTGAGAACTCGGAAGTTTCCAGGGTGAGGATCTGCATGAAGTAAGCCAGCGCGAGTAGGTGCGGTGAAATGGAATCGAGCAAGGCGAATACCTGCGTTATTACGCTCTTCTTGGGTTCCGCTGCTAATGACTTTTGAAAGTGGAGTTCCTTCTAACCATTCGCTGACGAGCACTCGATCAGTGGCTTGAACAACTTTGGGGATTGCAATATCAGGGTCATTCTCAAATGCTTTCCAACAAGTTTCTTGTGCTTGCGCTTCGTAGCGGTAATCGACCTCTTCGATGATGCGTGCGCGTAGTTCTTCCAAGAGCGGTTTCATCTCAAGTCCCGGAAGAACTAGTTGGAAAATCTTTGCAAAGCGTTGAATCTGATTGAGATCTGAGATCAGAGCTTCAGCTGCTCCCGGATACTGAACTTTGACGGCGACTTGTCTTCCATCTTTCCATACTGCTTTATGGACTTGTCCGATGGATGCTGAGGCCGAGGGAGTGTCATTGAACTCGGAGAAGTTATCGCGCCAATCTTCACCTAATTCTTTGGCGAGAACTTTATGAACGACGCGCGCAGGTAGAGGAGGAGCTGCTTCCTGAAGTTTGACGAGTGTCTCGCGGTAAGGCTTTGCGATCTCTTCTGGCAAAGCTGCTTCAAATACCGAGAGCGCTTGACCGAACTTCATTGCTCCGCCCTTGAGTTCGCCGAGAACCTTAAAGACTTGTTCTGCGGTTTTTTCTTGGAGGTCTGCAAAAGCGAAATCAGGGGATTGTCCGATGAGTTGTTTGCCGAATCCGAGCGCCCCTCGTCCTGCTACAGAGAGCGGGATGCTTGCCAGCTTTGCGCTCCGCTTGCTCGTTTTCTGGGGGATTGCATCGGTCATAGGCGCATTCTCGTAGAGCTGAAGGGCCGGCGCGACCTGAAATCTCTAATTCCAGGCGCATCCGCAGGCGTGATGCTGTGACCAACGTTGTATTTCTGGTTGCTGATAGTGGCGCATGGAATAAATCAGGGATGTAGCCAGGAAAAGACTCTCCTGTCTATCAGCAAATGCGATGAGATCAAGTGCGATGGCGCTCGCGACTGAGAGGGATAACGCAGAACCAACATCTCTCACAGGGTTTTCTGTGATGAGATTTTCGTGGGAATTGAAATTCTCGGATAGTTGAATACAGCGAAAACATGCGGTTTTACCGGGAATCACCATCGGGCCCACTCTTACCTCCGCACTTGATGGGATATCAATGAGTAGATGTCGAGACTGATCCGACATCCATCGTTGTATAGCGTCAGGAGCAGGATTTCCCACTGAAATGATCAAGTCAGGCTTATGGATCTGAATTTTCGGTTCAGCAATCAGAGCTGATGACTTACGAATCTCTTCAACAACATTCTTGCGAACTTGTCCGATATCAGAACGCGAGATAAACGAACCTGCAATATCTGATTCCTGAATTTTCAATGACGGATGCTTTGATCCAACGCGATTGATGACGGCGAGCTTAGAGAATCCGGATGCGCTCAATACTCCAACGAGTGCGTTGACAATCTTTCCATGACCAAAGATAAGTATCGAAAATTCTCTCCGCTTGATAACCGAACTTCGTCCGGCATCGATATCGCCTGGTGACAAAGTCGCAGCATCGCATTCGATCTCCATGCGGTTCAAAAATGCTTCGACCGCATAGTCCTGAAAAATGTTCTCGGTGTCGCTGACGTAATCGATTCGCCCAATCTCCGGGTTGTATCGTCGTAGGTAGGAGATCGGAGTACGTTCAAGATCAATAAAGTCATGTTTACGTAACTCTTCGACGAGGGCTAAGACAAGGCTCTCTTCAACTCCTGCTTGTTGGGCGATTTGATGCACTGAGCGCTTGCCATCAAAGAGTTCGAGAATCCGGCGCGGGTTACTTCCTGCCCAATCATCTGGAAAAGCGCAACGACGCCAGCGCGTACCGACGAAGACCCTCCGGGCTGCAGGTTGGTGCTGGATTGAAACGGGAGCTTTAAGGATGGGGCGAATATTCATGGGCGATGATGCGTGCATCCCAGTGCACGCAGGGCTCCAGCTCGGTGCGAGGGTGTGTGCTGAGAGTCTTGAATGGGAAGCTGTGTAGCGCGGGAGCTACAGTGAGTAGTTATCGGGGCATGAAAAAAGCGCCCGTGCGTGATGCACGAGCGCTTCCCTTAATGCTGGTGTTGTTTAGGCTTTGCCTACAATCTTGTCGATTTAGGCTTTGCCTAAAATGCGATTGACTTTAGTGCCGCATGTGGGGCAGATGCCCTGTGCCATACGACGACCAGAGTCGGAGACCTTTACAGTTCCTTCGAACTGGCGCTTCTCTTTGCACTTTACGCAGTAGGCCTCACCTTTATATGTCTCTGCCATTGCTTCCTCCGATCCCCGCAGCGCTTGGAGTGTCTGCGAATAGGCTCACGATACCCCCGCCACACGCCTAGACACGCGTAGCCCACGCTCAAAAGGCAATCTTTTTCCGCTCATTTCCCGCACGATCCTGAAATTGGGCCTCTATCCCCGCGCTCCAGCCTCATAACCATCGAGATAGGCGCTTGCTTTGTCAGATTCTTCAAAACGGGCCAGGAGGAGTTCAAAGTCAGGGCCATGGTCGGGGACTTGAAGATGGATCAGTTCGTGAACAAGGAGGTAGTCAACAACGTATCCAGGGGCGCCATTCAAGCGATCAGAGATTCGAATCGTACGATCGACAGTCGTGCATGAGCCCCATCGTTCATTCATAGCCCTCCAGGTGACGCTGGCCGGGGTAACAGTGAATTCGGGGAGGTATCTCTGGAGCAGAGCGTGAGCGCGATCAAAGAGTTCGCTATCCGAAATCTTCTCTCGGGCCTCGCGGGAGAGAATTTTCTCGACCATCTCGGGGATAACTTGGCTGACCTTGCTATTGGAGAGTTTGGCAGGCACGGAAATGACGATTGCGCCTTGCTCACGATAGGCGCTGATGCTTCTTTTGCGCCGCGAACTTCGGATAACGCGGATTTCGGCGCCGCCTGAGATCTCTGTGCCAGGAATGGTGACGACTGAACTGGGTTTTGATGCTTGAGCGCGCACGTCGCGGACGTTAGCGTCGAAGAATTCTTCCTGAATGAAGTTTTCCACACCACGACCTCTCATTTCCCCAGAGCGCAATCCCACCTTTGTGCATCTAGAACTCTATATGACTACATGAGTGTTCAAGGGTGAGAAACCCTGAGAAGGAAGTTGATTATTGCTATCTATCTGTCGTACTTTTCGCACACGAAGACCTCGGATAACCGTTCATTATCTGCAAGGGGAAGGCAGATAAAGAATTGTGCGCCCGGGGTCTTCGCTTTTCTTTTTTTTACAGAGAAGCTAGATCAAACCCGAGAGATCATCAGGAATCGTGCGACTCTTCAGGAACTCCTCAGGATTGAGTAACTGATCTGCCGTCGGAAGCAAAATCGCCTCTTCCCATACTTGATCTCTGCTCTGGATATCTTTCAGTTCGGCAACTTTTTCCCAGAATGCAATAGCTTCGCGTGTGCGGCGTGGAGAAACTTCAAGTCCCACGAGCGTTGCAAACAACTGTTGTGTTGGTGAGTTGGTGGCGCGACGTCTTTGCTGAGACTCACGTAATTTGATCATGGAGGGAAGTCGCTCGCCAGCAGCTTTTGTCACGACCGCATCAATCCAACCTTCAATCAACGCGAGAACTGTTTCGAGACGTTCAAGAGCTGCGCGCTGTTGTGGAGTCTCTTCGGGGGTAAACATGCCACCGGAGAGCGCAAGAGTCATGGATTCAGGATTAGAGGGATCAATCGCTCCGGAGTTCATTGCATCTTCTGCTTGTTGGGTAATCGCGGTGATATCGACCTTGATTCCTTTTCCGTAGTGCGCAATCGAATCTCGGACATACTCACGTAACCACGGAGTTGCGGCGAATAAACGAGCGGCTGCAATTTCGCGAAGCGCAAGATAGATGCGTATTTCAGTCTCTGGAATCTCTAGATCCTTGCCCCATTGGGCGACATTCTGTGGAATCAACTGTGGGCGGATCGGAGATGTGAGGGGAAGCGCAACATCGTTTGCGCCAGTCACGGTTGTAGAGAGATTTCCAATGGTCTGACCTAGTTGGGTGCTTATGAGAGAACTCATAAACGTACTCATAATCGCCGCAATGCTGGATTGAGAGATGTTCATGTTTCCGAGACCTGGAATTGAAAGTCCTTGAACTCCATCTTCTGCGTTTGCGCCTCCAAGAGTTTCCTTGAGCATTTCCGACATCGCTTGTGACATTCCATCTACGAGCGGCTTAGTTAACTCCTCCCAGCCTTTGAGAGTTGAGTCAATCCAATCGCGACGGCTCAGAGCGCAGGAATCAGGGATTACTAGGGTTGGAAAGGTTGTTGCGTCGTTAATCCAGAGATCTGCGATATTGAACGCTTCTTGAATCGCAACAAGTTCTTGAACACTGACTGGAGTTTCGCCATGTGCTGATAGATATTTGCGGGAGATATCTCGAATCATCTGTTGCGAGAGCGCGCTCGGTGAGGACTGTCCCGAGAGTGAAGCGAGCAGACCCTGTAGGTTTAAACCCATCCCTGAGAATTGTTGAAAAATATCTCCGAAGTTGCCCATTCCAAAAGGGTTGTTGCTGGATGAATCGTTTTTATCATCAGGGTTGCGATTATCGTCAGGGTCGGATGTGAATCCAAAGCCGGCCATAACAACCTCCCAGAAAAGTGAACTGCGACATAGCGCCGATTGTGGCGCCATTGAACTCCAACAAATGTGAGAACAATAAAGGGCGGGGATTTCTTCCCTAGCCTAGGCTTCAGCCATGATCTTTGCCGCAACGCGCGCCGCAGAAGCTCCGCCGCTCTCTGCGCTCTTCTGGTGGTTCATTCCATTAACCGCCCTCGTAGGCGCGTTGTTATATGTGCTCTGGGTGACTCGCTTCCAAGATAAATACGAAAATCAGACTGAGCGTTCTGTCGGAAAGTTCAAGAAATTCCAAGATTCATTTAAGAACCCCGAGTAAGTCTCACCTTGATGAAATCTATCTCGCCCCTGCGCTATCGCTGGCCATTTCTCGCAAAGTTCTTCTTCTATCTTTTAACGCTTGCAACTCTCTTGGCTCCAATTCCATTTGTATTCTTCAAACCCGGGGTACCAGATAACGTCACGAGCGGATTGATTCAAGTAAATGAATTCAAGACATATCCCGTAAATGGAAAGTTATATATAACATCTATCTTGGTTACTAATCCAGATTCACCAGTCTTCGGCGCAGAGACAATAGTTAACTGGGCTCTGGGGCCTCATGTAGTTCTGCCACGAGATGCGGTGTACCCACCAGTTCAACCAGCAAAGGTCATCAACCGTGATAGCCGCGACGAGATGCAATCCTCCCAAGTCACCTCGACAGCAGCCGCTCTTCGTTATCTCGGCTATGACTTCCAAGAGATGTACTTTGTTAGCAATATCCGCGATTACTCAGATGCCGAAGGAAAACTTCAGCCAGGCGACTTCATCGTCGAAATCGACGGGATGAAAATTAATGAGATTGAAGAGATCCGTACTTCGTATGCAAAGAAAAGAATTGGCGAGACCCTATTCATCACTGTCGAACGTGAGAATAAATCGGGAGAGCTAGAACGCAAAACCCTCGAAGTAACGTTGGTCGAGAATCAAGAAATCACGAACGAAACCGGCGAGAAGAGACCAGCTATTGGAATTCTGGTGGGTACTACAGCTAAGTTCCCCATTGATGTCGATTTCAATATTTCAGGTGTTGGTGGGCCAAGCGCTGGATTGATCTTTGCAGTGGGAATTATCGAGAAACTCACGGAAGAAGACCTCCTTCGCGGACGTAAAGTTGCCGGAACCGGTGCGATTACAGCTGCGGGCGATGTTGGCGGAATCGGTGGAATCGAAGAGAAGATGATTGGGGCATCCAGGATTGGAGCAACAATTTTCTTAGCGCCTGCTGAGAACTGTCCAGACATTAAACATATCCCTGAAGGCTTGAAGGTAATTCCGGTCGCAACTCTGGAGGAGGCGCTTGCCGCATTACGTGCTCCAGATAACTTCAACCACCCAACCTGCCCTCGAAACTAACTCTTCGAATTCCATAGTCAACGGGAGTTGGCTAATCTCGCCCCATGACCTTTAGTGATAATCCAGATAATCCATTCCGTAACTTCCGTTTCCCTCCACGTGATCCGAACCAAGGACCACGTCGAATCGGTGCGCTACCTCTCACCGTCATCATCCTCACGGTACTTGCGGTCATCTTGGTCTCACTCAGCGGCTTCTATGCAGATTTCCTCTGGTTCCAATCTGTTGATTACAGCGAAGTTTGGACAACGCTTTTAACAACGCGTATTACTCTCTTCTTTATCTTTGGATTCCTCACCTCACTCATCATTACTTCAAACATTTACATCGCTTATAAGAAGCGTCCAATTTATGTGCCAATAACTGTTGAAGCAGATAATCTCGAGAGATACCGCGCCCAGATCGAACCACTCCGTAAAGTGGGTCTCATCGGTATTGCGATTGCACTCTTCTACTTTGCCGGCATGGCAGGCACCAGGCTCTGGGAGAGCTGGCTGTTATTTACTAACGCAACTCCATTCGGCGTCAACGATCCGCAATTTGGCAAAGACATCTCATTCTTTATGTTCACCTTGCCGTTCTGGCAATCCATTATTGGTTGGGCAATCTCGACTCTCATTCTCGCAACCATCGCAGCAGTGCTTGTGCACTATGTATATGGCGGTATTCGACCTCAGGTACGAGATGACCGCACCACAGTCGCTGCTCGAGTCCAACTCTCCGTACTTCTCGGATTCATCGTCGCAATCAAGGCGGTTGCATATTGGCTTGATCGTTTCGCCTTGGCGACCTCAGATGAAGGATTGATCACTGGACTTACCTACACAGATGTCAACGCAGTACTTCCAGCGAAAGCAATCTTGACCGGCATTGCCGCTCTCTGTTCATTGCTCTTCTTCGCAAACATTATTCGCCGCTCATGGGTTCTCCCGGCCGCAGGTGTTGCGCTCCTTGGAATTTCATCCTTCCTAATCTCGGGCGTTTATCCCAGCTTGATCCAACAATTCCAGGTAAAGCCGAGCGAATCCTCAAAGGAAGCGCCTTTTATCCAGCGCAACATCGAGAATACACGCGCTGCTTATGGGCTGGATAAAGTAAATGTGATTGATTATCAAGCAACTGTGGACACTTCTGCAGGTCAGCTCGCCGATGATGCTGCAACAATCTCGAATATCCGCTTGATGGATCCCAATGTTCTTTCTGCAACCTTTAGACAACTTCAGCAGATCAAACCGTATTACACCTTTAATGAGTCGCTAGACATCGACCGTTACACAATCGACGGCAAGACCCGAGATATGGTCGTCGCAGTTCGTGAAATCAATATCGAAGGTAATCCAAACAGAAACTGGATTAATGACCATTTGGTTTACACCCATGGTTTTGGATTCGTTGGCTCATTTGGAAACACACAAGATGTCGATGGCAAGCCGGTCTTCTCTGTCGGAGATATTCCGCCAAAGGGCGTTCTTGGTGATTTCCAACCTCGCATTTATTTCGGTGAGAACAATCCTGAATACTCAATTATCGGTGGCACCACAGACGGAGAAGCTGTCGAATTTGATTATCCAGATGATGCTTCTGCAAATGGTCAGAAGAACTACACCTACACAGGTAAGGGCGGAGTTCCGATGGGCTCAATCTTCTCCCGTCTGCTCTTTGCAATAAAGTATCAAGAACAACGCATCTTGCTTTCGAATCTCATCAACGCTGACTCCAAGATTATCTTTGATCGCGTACCACGTGAGCGTGTTGCCAAAGTGGCTCCATGGTTGAAACTTGATGGCGATCCATATCCTGCAATTATTGATGAACGTCTGGTCTGGATTATCGATGGCTACACAACAAGCGCGGGTTATCCATACTCACGCACGGTTGATGTTTCTGGTGCAACTACAGATGCGCTCAACATCAATACCAATCCATTGACGGCGGTTCCAGACTCAACCATCAATTACATCCGTAACTCCGTTAAAGCCACAGTTGATGCTTATGACGGAACAGTCTCACTCTATGCATGGGATGAGAAAGACCCAGTCCTTGCAACATGGATGAAAGCATTTCCAGGAATTGTGAAGAAGAAATCTGATATGTCAAAGGATTTGATTTCGCATGTGCGTTATCCAGAAGACCTATTCCGAGTTCAACGCGATGTTCTCTCTCTGTATCACGTGAAGAATGCCAATGCTTTCTATGGTGGACAGGATTTCTGGCGCGTACCTCGTGACCCATCAACCCTCGGTGCTAACGCAGGGGCACAACCTCCGTATTACTACACGCTGCAACTTCCAGGAGAGAAGAAAGCATCATTCTCTTTAACTACTCCATTCGTCCCACGTGGTGGTCGCGAAAACCTCTCAGCATTTGCTGTGGTGAATTCAGATCCAGGTGAGGATTATGGAAAGTTCACTGTTCTCCAGTTGCAACGTTCGACAAATATCGCAGGCCCATCGCAGGTTGCTTCTAACTTCGAAGCGAACCCAACTGTGGCGCTCTCGCTATCTCTTTTACGTCAAGGTGGCTCCGATGTTGTACTTGGAAACCTTTTGACACTTCCCGTTGGTGGCGGTCTACTTTATGTTCAGCCGGTCTATGTGCGAGCGACGGCAAACACAGCGGCCTATCCATTGCTACAGAAAGTACTTGTCTCCTTCGGAGAGAAGATTGGTTTCGATGACACACTCAAGGGAGCTCTCGATCAGGTATTCGGCGGAAACTCCGGAACAACTTCGACAACTCCTTCAACAGGTGGCGGAACCACAACTCCGGGAACCAATACCGATCTTGCAAACGCATTAGCTAGCGCGCAGCAAGCCCTTGCAGATGCGCAAGCAGCGCTCGCAAAAGGTGACTTCACTGCCTATGGCAAAGCGCAAGATCGATTGAAGGCAGCCATCGAGGCAGCGGTCTCGGCACAGCGACGTTAATCGTTTTGGCGTAATCGCATTACGCCTCTACGATTAGGACATCCGACGCGGGGTGGAGCAGCTCGGTAGCTCGCTGGGCTCATAACCCAGAGGTCGTAGGTTCAAATCCTGCCCCCGCTACTAGTCCATAAAAAAAGGCGCTTAGATCACTAAGCGCCTTTTTTATTTCTACTTCTTTACTTCTTCTCCGGATCTTTCTTCTTTGGGTCTGACATACGTCCGGGGTGTGCAATTGCTGTGGGGTCCTTCTTGGACTTAATCAAGCTGGCAATCGTGGAAATCAAGAGGATCGAACCAATAACAGCTAGTGAGAAATTAGTCGAAATCTTAGGAACGCTCGCCCATTCTTCGTGAGCCCAGACCAACACGAGCTTGATACCAATAAAGATGAGAATGAAGGCAAGTCCCATCGAGAGGTAAATCAACTTCTTCACCAGGTTCTTGATTAGGAAGTAGAGCGCTCTAAGACCAAGTAGAGCGAAGGCGTTGGCAGCAAAGACTAGGAATGGCTCTTGCGTCACGCCAAAAGTTGCAGGAATGGAATCCAATGCGAAGAGAAGATCTGTAGCTCCGATAGCCAACATCACAAGAAGCAGGGGAGTTGCTACGCGTTTTCCATTTTCGCGGATGAAGATCTTTCCGCCATGAAATTCATTTGTGAATGCAAACTTACGCTGAGCAAACTTGACGATGAAGTTTTCTGAAGGGTCGGGATCCTCATCCCAGTGCTGGAATAACTTGACTCCAGTCCAGAGCAAGATTGCGCCGAAGATGACGAATGTGAAAGAGAATGCGGCAAGAGCAGCAGCGCCAAGGGCAATGAAGATTGCACGCATGATGAGAGCGAGGACGATTCCAACCATCAAGACCCTCTGGTGGTAGATCGATGGGACCGCAAAATTCGTAAGGATGATGAGGAAGACGAAGAGATTGTCGACTGAAAGCGACTTCTCAACTATGTAAGCGGCGAAATATTCCTTACCGAATTGGCTACCGAATTCGTTCCAGACCCAAGCGCCGAAGATGATTGCAACGGCGATATAGAAAACTGACCAGAATGTCGCTTCCTTGAAAGAGACATCATGCGCTTTTCGAGTCGATGTGAGAAGGTCAAAGAGGAGCAGACCAATAATGAGACCAACAGTAATGAGCCAAGTTTCAGTCGTTAAATTCACGCCGCGAGCGTAGTGGCGCGATTGAGTCTAAGCGAATTTAGAACCACGAAGAGACTGGACGCGGCCATTGCTCCACCGGCATACATCGGACTTAACAAGCCAAGTGCTGCGATAGGTATTCCAATGACGTTATAGATGAAGGCCCAACCAAGATTTGCTCGGACAATTCTCAGGGTATTTTTCGAAAGATTTAAAGCCAAGATCGCGGAAGCCAATTGTGGACGGAGCAGGGTTATGTCTGCACTGGCTATTGCGGTATCTGTTCCAGTTCCAAGGGCCATACTGAGATCGGCCTCTGATATTGCAGCAGCGTCGTTGATGCCATCTCCAATCATTAAGACCTTTTCACCGCTGGAACGAAGCTCTTTAATCTTGGAAATCTTTCTTTCTGGCGAGGCCAGTGCAATCACATTCTTGGTGGGGATTCCTACTTCGATTGCAATCTGGTGAGCCGCCGCTTCATTGTCGCCCGTTATTAACCAAGTTTCGATCTGGCGACTATGGAATGCTGCAATAGTTTCGGCGGCATCGCTACGTAGTGAATCTCCAACCTCAAAAACTGCCGATGCAATTCCATCAACAGCAACGAGAGCAATGGAGTTACCGCGTAATCGAGCAGCAGAGATTGCAGATTCAATTTCGGGATGCAGTGAGATTGTGGCCCGTCTGATTGATTCAGGTGTACCAATCAGAACAGGCATCTGCCGATCTCCGAATGTGACTCGAGCCGCAACACCTTGACCAGGCGTATCGACAAAATCTGAGATCTTCTTGCGCGCGATTCCTTGTTGAGATAAGTGTTGTGTGATTGCTGAGGCGATGGGATGTGAACTTTCATTTTCTAACGCGTGGACTGCCATCAAGAGTTCATGTGTAGTCACTCCAGCCGAATCCTTGCCAAGATCAGGAATCGTGATGTTCTGAACCTTCATCACGCCAGTCGTCAGAGTTCCAGTCTTATCAAATACAACTGTGGTGATTTTTGGAGCAATTTCAAGCGAAGAAGTCTTCCGTAGGACGATTCCTTGCGATGCGCCTTTGCCCGTAGCAACGAGCAGTGCAACCGGAGTTGCAAGACCTAGAGCGCATGGACACGCAATGACAAGTAAGGCAACAGCAGCTCGGATGGAATCTTGGAGTGGATTTCCTAGCGCGAGCCAGGTTGCCAGAGTTGCAATAGAAAGAAGCATCACAATCGGCACAAAGACGCTACTAATGCGATCTGCCAGCTTCTGAATAGGAGCCTTTTCACCTTGAGCCGTCAGTACCATCTTGGTGATGCGCGCTAATTCAGTGTCATTTCCAACTCGGCGCGCTTGGATAACGATTCGACCATTCTTATTGATTGCTCCAGCGATGACTTCTGTCCCTGGCGCTACATCGATAGGAAGTGATTCTCCAGTAAGAAGTGAATTATCAATTGCGCTGACGCCCTCGACAATCACGCCATCGGTAGGAATGCGATCACCAGGTCTCACAACGCAGAGCTCGCCAATCTGAAGGTTCTGGATTGGTGCGCGAACTTCCTCGTTGCCGCGCAAGATGGTTACTTCTTTCGGATTCAAGGAAAGCAAATGTGCAAGTGTCGAACCTGCTCGTTTCTTGGCGCGTGATTCGAGATATCGTCCCAGAACGATAAATGTCACAACAGATGCAGCGACCTCAGCATAGATATCGCCAGCGCCCGTTGAATTAGCGTAGATCGACCAACCAAAAGCGCTGAGCGAACCAAGAGATATCAAGTTGTCCATTGTGGGGTGAGCGAGATTGCGCAACGCTGCGCGATGAATTGGCCACGCAATGATGAGGACCACAGGAGCCGTCAGTCCGATGACGAGCCAACCAGTTGGAGAATAAAGCGGGGCAGGTAGGTTGAAATTCTCAAGTTGTTGCAGGATGAACTCATCAATTCGATAGTGAAGTTGATGCCACATAGAAAAGACGACAACCGGAATAGTAAGTAGAGCTGAGAGCAAGACTCGGAAGCCAAGTCTCCTACTTTGCGAGAAACTCTCCATTTCATCTGTGCGAAGCTTCGCTGAATATCCCGCTTTTGAAACTGCCTCAATCAGAGTTTTTGATCCCGTTCCCTCTGGAACCAAGATATGGGCAGTTTCGGTTGCCAGATTGACGGTGGCACGAGCCCCAGGAACTTTATTGAGAGATCGTTCAACAGTCGCAACGCACGAAGAGCAGGTCATGCCAGAGATAGAGAGATCTATCTGTTCTAACGCTTCTTGGGTGGTGTCTTGTTTTTCGCTCATGATTTCAAAGCTCCTATAAAGACTTCATGAAGGTGGCGGTTAGTTGATACACCGCTCTTCCCAAAAGGCCCCTCATTATTGTCGAGATCCGAGAAGCGCCCACCTGCCTCTTTGACAATGATCGCAACTGCGGCCATATCCCAGAGCGCCAAACTTGGTTCGGCTGCGATATCTACTGCACCTTCAGCCACCAACATATGCGACCAAAAATCTCCAATACCTCGGACTCGCCAAGCACGTTCCATAAATGCCAGATAGAGCTCACGTTTTTCTCCCCACCCAACAAGGTCAGAGAATGAAAGTGAAGCATCATTGAGACTCTTCACTTGAGAAACCGAGATCTGTGTTGCTGGCCCACCATTTACTTCAGTGAATGCTCCGAAACCTTCAGCTGCATACCAACGGCGAAAGAGCGCTGGGGAACTCACCATCCCCGCAATTACGCGATCGACTCCGCTCTCATCGCGATGAACTAATCCAATCAGAGTTGCCCAGATGGGAACTCCACGCAAGAAGTTCTTCGTACCATCAATCGGATCAATTACCCAATAGCGAGAACCGCTTCTGATTTCTTGTGAGTTTCCAAATTCTTCACCAACAATTGCATCCGAAGGTCTTTCCGTGGCCAATATTTCACGGATCTTCTTCTCAACAGCGCGATCAGCATCCGTGACCGGAGTTGCATCTGGTTTCGTCTCTATTTGAAGATCTTGAGCATGAAAGCGATCAATTGAGATCTCATCACTGGCATCAGCAAGAACTTTGAGTAGCTCAACATCGCTGAGGAGATCGCCGGGATATTTCATAAGGCTCTTAGGTTATCGGCTGTGTACTGGAAGAGAGCAGTCGGCGGAGGCTTTGAACGCGCTGTGCAGCCTCGGGATGTTCTGCAATGTAGTCATTTAGACCACATTTCTCTTCGTCGTGCGAACAGTTCTTTGGACAGCCTGCGATTGTTTTCGCTAACTCCTCAAAGGAGCCAATCACGCGGTTTCGATCGATATGTTCGAGGCCAAAAGAACGGACCCCTGGAGTATCAATGATGGTGCCGGTACTGTCAGGAAGATCAAATGCAATGGCGCTGGAGGATGTGTGCCGGCCCCGACCAGTTGTGTCGTTTACATCGCCAATCGCACGAGGATCACCACCGATAATCGCGTTGACCAGAGTGGATTTTCCAACGCCTGAGTGTCCGATCAACACTGTGGTCTTACCATGAAGAATTTCTTGAACCTTAGCTAAGTCATCGCCGCGTTGAATTGCGATACTTGAAACGCTCAATGAATCGTAAGATTTTAAGAATTCTTCCGGATTTGCCAGATCTCTTTTGGTCATGACGATAATCGGAGTAATGCCTTGGTCGTATGCGACAGCAAGACACCTATCGATAAAACCATGACGCGGCTCAGGATTAGCAGAAGCGGCAACAATCATCATCTGATCGATATTTGCGGCAATAGTTTTTTCAAAAGCCCCGACATCATCAATAGTGCGCGACAGCGAGTTACGACGCGGTTGGACCGCAACAATTCGGGCCAAAGTTCCCTCTGCGCCTGAAGTGTCACCAACAAGATTTACCCGATCACCGACTACTACCGAATTTTTCCCCAATTCACGTGCCTTCATCGCGCTCACATAAGTCCCGGACTCCGTGCGACAAAGTGTGCGACCACGATCAACCGTAACTACATCGGCTGTGACTGCATCGTCATGAGTTGGCCGATCTTTACTCCGTGGTCTTGTTGAGCGCGGTGGGCGGATTCGAATATCGCTCTCATCAGGTCGACGTCTAGGCATTGAGGAGTGCGCTCCAAAGTCCAGGAAAATCGGGGAGCGTCTTTCGAGTCGTAGCGATGTTCTCGACATGGATTCCATCGACAACAAGGCCGATTACAGCGCCAGCTGTTGCTAATCGGTGATCTTCATATGTATGGAATGTTCCAGCGTGCAGTGGTTGAGGATTGATATGTAAGGCGCTTTCTTCCTCAGAGACATCGCAACCTAGAGCGTTTAGTTCGGTGCGCAGAGCGCTTAAGCGATCAGTTTCGTGGAGACGCAGATGGCCAATTCCACGCAGAGAAGATGGAGATGAAGCCAAGGCTGCAACAGCAGCAATGGAAGGAGTGAGTTCGCCGACATCATGTAGATCAATATCGATTCCGCGGATGGTCTTCCCGCCTGAAATCGTCAATCCTGAATCATCAAGAGAAATGGTTGCGCCCATCTGAGTAAAAATCTCACGAAGTTGGTCTCCTGGTTGAGTCGTCTTCCGTGGCCAATCTCTGATTGTCACGGTACCACCACAAACAAGTGCAACAGACATGAATGGGGCTGCATTGGATAAATCAGGTTCAATCACAAAATCTTGACCTTCCAATTCGCCCGGTAGAACTTTCCACTGCGAAGGAGAGGAATCATCAACGATTGCACCAAATTGCCTCAACATTGCAATCGTCATATCAATGTGCGGTTGAGAGGGAAGTGATCCGCCAACATGCTTGACAGTAATTCCGTCCTTCATGGCGGGTCCAACAAGAAGAAGCGCAGATATAAACTGGCTAGAAGAACTTGCGTCAATTTCAATGACGCCGCCTTTAATGGATCCCGAACCATTAATAGTTAAGGGAAGCGTGAATCTATTTTTATGGTCAATAGTGACGCCAAGCTCTTCGAGTGCAGAGATAACTGGACCAAGTGGACGTTCATGTGACCGTGGGTCACCGTCGAAGTTAATGAGTCCTCGAGCAAGGGCGGCGAGTGGAGGAAGAAAACGCATTACTGTGCCGGCATTTCCAACATCGATAGAGGCAGGGCCAAAAAGTTGTGCAGGAATTACTGTCCAGATCTCATCTCCATTGCTATCTCTGCTCTCTTCAATTCTTACACCTAGCGCACGTAGTCCTTGGGCCATCAATTCAGTATCGCGAGAGCGCAGTGGCTTATGCAGCCTTGATGGAGTTTTTGCTAGTGCGCTTAAGATCAGCGCGCGATTAGTGACGGATTTAGAGCCGGGAATAGTCAGAATCGCAGAAACAGGTGCGTTACCCCGAAAAGGTGCGCGCCAGAGGTCTGGAGTCTGTGACATATAGGGAAGTCTAGGTCATAGATTAGGAGCATGTGCGGTCGTTTTGCCCTCTCGGCGATGCTCACGGATATCGCTGAGGAGTTTTCTACTAATGCGATGCCTAATAGAACTCTGCCTGTCGATTGGAACATTAAGCCGACTCAAGATATTTACATCATCAAAAACGAAAATATAGAGATTGCATCATGGGGATTGATTGCGCCGTGGAGCAAGAATTTAGTCGAAGCTTTACGAAGTCAATCACAAGCAATTAATGCACGATCTGAATCAGTCCATGAAAAGCCAACATTTAGAAATGCGTTTCGCAATCGACGTTGTTTAGTGCCGGCATCTGGTTACTACGAATGGGCCACAGAACTTGGTCAGTACAAGACCAAGCAACCCGTCTTCATTTCGCGAGATGACCAGAGGCTTCTTGCATTTGCGGGGATATTTGATCGTTGGATTTCGCCAGAAGGTGAAATTCGAGATAGCGTCTCGATCATTACGCGTGATGCTGTCAATCAACTCGCTCAAGTACATAATCGAATGCCCGTTTTCTTGCCACAAGAAAGATGGCAGGCATGGATGGATCCAGATTTAACAGATGTCGAGAGAGTCCGTTCTTTGATGCAGATTCCCGAGCCCGATGCTCACCTAAAGTTCTGGCCAGTAGCAGACCTGGTGAACTCAATTCGGAACAATGGGCCTGAGTTGGTTGCCCCCATTGAATTAGGCGAGCCTGAAACTCTCTTTTAGAGGGAATAAACCGTACGAGATGCAGGTTAGAAGGCTGTGGCGATAACCTTAGATTTGATGCCAACCGAGATCTCTACCCCTGATTCCAGTAGCGCTGGTGAATTAGTACGCGTTGATCGCGATAAAGAGAGCGCTGCTGAACGTACCAAGCGTTTCGAACGAGATGCGCTGCAATACATGAATCAGCTTTACGCAGCTGCGATGCGGTACACGAAGAATCCTGAAGATGCTCAAGATCTTGTTCAAGACACTTATATCAAGGCTTACAACTCGTTCCATCAATTCGAACCAGGGACGAATCTCAAAGCCTGGCTTTATCGAGTGCTAACTACGACTTTCATCAATACATATCGCAAAGATCAGCGCAGGCCCCAGACATCTGATTCTGAGTTGGAAGATTGGCAGATTGCTGAAGCTTCATCACACACTAGCGATCAAGGTAAATCTACTGAAGATGTCGTGCTTGAAAATCTTCCAGATAGCGACATCAAGAATGCGTTGGCAGAAATTCCTGAAGAATTCCGGATGGCGGTTTATCTCGCGGATGTTGAAGGATTTTCCTATAAAGAAATTGCAGAAATTGTCGGCGTTCCTGCCGGAACAGTCATGTCACGCCTACATCGCGGCCGAAAGCAACTCCGTGAGAAGTTGACGGATTACGCGCGCGAACGTGGATATGTGAAAGGGGGAGCCAAGTGAGTCAGATCCCTTGCGACAATTGTCGCCAATCACTCGTCCTTTTTATAGATAACGAGATCGATGACTCCGCCACTTTCAATGAGATTGCATTCCATCTCCAAGAATGCGACGAGTGCCGTAACCAACTTGAAACTGAGCGTCGCGCTCTTAATCTGATCCGCACTTTGTTGAGTCGTTCATGCTGTGAAACCGCTCCGTCGACCCTGCAAGAGCGCATCGCCCATCAACTCCATGAGTTACAACTACAAGAATTGGCTGGCTACACCCAGACCGAAATCATTACCCAGTATCGACGTACCGAGATCACGATTGATGGCGAGACCCAGATCGAGATTGAAACCTCCCACGAAATTCGGAGAGATTTCCCCTTTTAGTTCGCAAGACAACGAGCCTAGGAATGCTAGGTTAATTTCCGATGCAGATTGAATCAGCGCTCGGAGCAGTCGGAATCTCACAGATGGTGGTCCGACCTGGTGATACTGCATTGGCGCACGGCAGCGGAGATATGCCAATTCTCTCTTCGAGTTTTCTGATTACTTTGATGGAGAGCGCCTGCAATTCAGCGCTCGCCGAGTTCCTCGAGAATGGGGAATCTACTTATTTGAGCGATATTGAACTTGAGGTTCATGAATCTGTGGGAATTGGCACCGAGATCCAAGGAGCTGCCACATTCGTTGCCTATGAAGATGGAGTTCTAACTTTCGCCTGTGAAATACATGACGGCCCGCGCTTGGTTGCGGCATCTGTGATGCGTCGCAACCTAGTAGAACGTGTGACGTTCCTTGCGCGGACCGCTGCGTTAGCTCTGATGTCTCAACAAGAGACTGAATAAACCTTTACTTCTTGGTCGCCCAGAAAATCTCAGCAATCTCATCGATCTTTGAGATCAACTTATCTGCAACTGCCACATCAACCGTGCCTTTTGTTCCGGCAGCGCCAGCAAGCTTGGTGGCTTCGTTGAATAGGCCGTGGAGTTGTGGGTATGACTCAAAGTGATTTGGCTTGAAGTAATCAGTCCATAGAACCCAGAGATGTTCTTTGACCATGTTGGAGCGAGCTTCCTTGATGGAAACTGCGCGCGCCTTGAAATCTGGATCAGATGATGCCGTGTACTTCTCCATGCAGGCCTTCACTGATTGCGCTTCGATCTTCGCTTGTGCAGGGTCATAAACACCGCAAGGTAGATCGCAATGTGCGTGAACTGTAAGCATAAAAATCCTCACTTCTTCAGAGGTAGGTATTAGTGGAAGACTACCCGCCATGAGAAAGTTTGGCTTCTTGGGCCTCTCGAGAGTGAGAGTTTCAGGAGAATCAATGTCGCCGACCTATAACCACGGCGACATACTCCTTGTGAAATGGCTAAATGGGGTTTCCAAAGAGCTTGCCCTCACCACCGTCGTAGTTATAGAACGCGAGGAGATGCCGGGAGTCTTCTTCATTAAACGGATACAGAAGTCACACAGCGGCGCTTATTGGGTCGAAGGAGATAACGAGATTGCTAGCGCTGAGGATCGGATGAATGATTCGCGGCGCTGGGGTTATGTGCCAGCACACGAAGTTAGGGGACGCGTTCTCTTCCGTTTAAAAAGATCTAACGAGAGAAAGCTTCAGCAATAAGAGCTTTCTGCTCTTCTTCATGGACGTAGATACTTCCAGTTGCTGGGCTCGCAGCAGCGCGACGAGAAACTCGACGCAATTCGCGACCACCGAGATGCTCGGTGAGATTTGCGGAGACAAATGGCCACGGACCCTGATTCGCAGGTTCGTCTTGTACCCAGAGAAGATTTGCATTTGGATGTTTACTGACTTCAGCAAGAATTTCAGCGATTGGCAACGGATATAGCTGTTCAACTCGGACGATAGCGGTGCTGTTGTCACCAAGCTTTGCTCGTTCAGCAAGGAGTTCCCAATAAATCTTTCCGCTACAGAGAATCAATCGTGATGCGTTTGAAACAGTTGCATCGCCGATTACTGGTCTAAATGTTCCCGAAGTAATGTCAGAAAGGCTTGAAGCAGCTGCCTTGAGTCGGAGCATTGACTTTGGCTCAAAGATAATTAATGGTCGACGTGCGGGATTCTTTACGTGCCAACGCAACAAGTGGAAATAGGACGCAGCCGATGATGGTTGTGCGACCGTCATGTTGTTCTCAGCGCAGAGCGTTAAGAATCGCTCGATACGACCTGAAGAGTGATCCGGACCCTGGCCTTCATAGCCGTGAGGTAGCAGCAAGACCACAGAAGATCTCTCACCCCACTTTTGAAGGGATGAGGAGATGAATTCATCAATGATTGTTTGTGCTCCATTAGCGAAGTCACCGAACTGAGCTTCCCAAATGACGAGAGCATTGTCGCGCTCTACTGAATATCCGTATTCAAATCCCATTGCTGCATACTCTGAAAGAAATGAATCAACCACAAAGAATTGGTTCTCATTACTGAGGAGACCACGAAGTGGAATCCACTCACTGCCATCCTCGCGATCTCGGATTACGGCGTGACGATTGGAGAATGTTCCACGTCCGACATCTTGTCCAGCAATGCGAACTGGGTGGCCCTCAAGAAGGAGTGAACCAAAGGCCAACATCTCTCCGCCCGACCAATCAATAGTCGCATCATCAAGCATGGTGACTCGACGCTGGAGTTGTGGCGTAAGTTTTGGATGCACATTGAAGTTCTCAGGAACGGCAACTTGTGTTGCTGCAATCTTTCGAGCCACATCTTCAGAAATCGCTGTATTTGTCTTGAGTGGGTCTAAAGTCTCGAGTCGATTGAATGCTGGCTTCTCAGGAAGCTTGTCGTGAACAACGCTAAAGATTCCTTCGAGCTGTGCTTGGAATTCGCGAGCAATCTGATCGGATTCTTCTTGCGTGATGTCACCACGACCGACGAGTGCTTCTGAGTAAAGGACACGAGTAGTGCGTTTTGCATCAATCAACTTGTACATACGTGGTTGGGTAAAGCTTGGTTCGTCACCTTCGTTATGTCCGCGGCGGCGATAGCAGACCATATCGATGACGACATCTTTATTGAATGTCTGGCGATACTCGAACGCTACTCGCGCAACACGAACGCATGCCTCAGGGTCATCTCCGTTAACGTGGAAGACAGGAGCTTGGATTAGCTTCGCAATATCAGTGGAGTAACGCGAAGAACGAGCTGATTCAGGTGACGTTGTGAATCCAACTTGATTATTGATAACCACGTGGATAGTTCCACCTGTTCGATAACCACGTAGCTGAGACATATTGAGAGTTTCAGCGACCACTCCTTGGCCTGCGAATGCGGCATCACCGTGAATCAAGATTGGCATCACAGAGAAAGAGCTCTTGACGTTTTTCTTATCTTGCTTCGCTCGGACAATTCCCTCGAGAACGGGGTTTACGGCTTCAAGATGTGATGGATTGGCAGCGAGATAGATCTTTGTCTTTTCGCCCGCTTCTGTTACAAAATCCCCATAAGTTCCAAGGTGGTACTTAACATCACCTGATCCTTGGACCTCATTCTCCTGATAGTGACCTTCGAATTCTTGGAAGATCTGGCCGTAAGACTTTCCAGCGACATTTGCCAAGACATTGAGGCGTCCGCGGTGTGGCATTCCGATGCAAACTTCATCTAGTTCAGCCTTAGCGGCATATCGCGCAATCGCATCAAGTAATGGAATGACTGATTCGCCACCTTCGAGTGAGAATCGTTTCTGTCCAACGAACTTTGTATGCAAGAAGCTTTCGAATGCTTCAGCAGAGTTAAGTTTGCGCAAGATGCGAAGTTGCTCTTCACGGGGAAAGAAAGGTGATCCAACTTCTACTTGGCTCTGAATCCACTTTCGTTCTTCGGGAGAATCGATATACATGTATTCGACACCAATGGAACGGCAGTAGGAGTCACGGAGAATTCCCAAGATATTGCGCAGTTTCGCGTAAGGCCGGCCACCGAATCCGCCTGTGGCAACTTCGCGATCAAGATCCCAGAGCGTCAGGCCATGAGTAACAACATCGAGATCTGGATGGCTACGTTGTTTGTATTCAAGTGGATCGATATCTGCCATCAAGTGTCCGCTGGTGCGGTATGCCTGAATCAATTGCTGGACTCGAGCTGCCTTGTTGAGTTGATCTTTACCTTCTGGAATATCTGCATGCCAATGAATCGGAACATAAGGAATGCGAAGCGCAGCAAAGATTTCGCCATAGAAATCACCTTCACCAAGCAGAATCTCATGAATGCGACGGAGGAAATCACCTGATTGGGCGCCTTGAATAATTCGATGGTCATATGTGGAGGTAAGAGTTACGACTTTCGAAATGGCTAGTTCTGCGATCGTCTCATCGCTTGCACCTTGGAATTCAGCAGGGTAATCCATCGCACCAACGCCAAGAATCAGACCTTGTCCTTGCACAAGACGTGGAACAGAGTGCACGGTGCCGATAGTTCCGGGGTTGGTCAGTGAAACAGTAGTTCCCGCGAAATCTTCAACGGTAAGGGCGCCTTTACGAGCTTTCTTGACTAGGGATTCGTACTCGGCCCAGAACTGCCCGAAGTCCAAGTTCTCGCAACCTTTAATCGATGGCACTAGCAATTGGCGTGTTCCATCTTCTTTTGCAAGATCTATTGCGATACCTAAGTTGATGTGATCAGGATGTCCGATGGCAGGCTTGCCGTCTTGTTCGGTGAAGAAGGCATTCATTTCTGGCATCGCACGAAGTGCCTTGATCATCGCATAACCGATGAGGTGAGTGAAAGAAACTTTTCCGCCACGGGCGCGCTTTAAGTGGTTGTTAATGACAGTGCGATTATCAATCATTAACTTAGCCGGAATTGCTCGAACGCTAGTTGCTGTAGGTACTGTTAGTGAGGCTTCCATACTTTGCACAACGCGACTTGCAACGCCGCGGAGAGGTTCAACTCGCGCCGAAGTTGGAGTTGCAACTTGTGGAGTTGGTTTAGCAATTACTTGTGCGGGAGTTGGAGTCGGCTGCGTTGTTGGTCGAACTGCTGATTGTGGAGTAGCAACAGTTGGTGTTGGAGTAGGAGTAGGTGCTGGAGTTGGAACAATAGGCGCAACGCTTTGCTGTTGGCGCTTAGGAACTGGTGGAACACCGGGCGCAGCTGCGGGAGTTGTTGTCGCAGAAATTCCATTGCTTGCTCCAGGCGTGTAGCCCGCAAAAAATTCTTTCCAGTTATCTTCTACTGAATTTGGATCGGCAAGGTAACGCTCGTACATTTCATCAACAAGCCATTCATTGGAGCCGAAGGAGCCACCAAACTTGTTCTCGGGAGTCATACCTGCCACAGAACGAAAGCCTATCTGCGTCAGGTGAGAGCTCTCCACCTCACGGCAGCGGTATTGGCCACAGTTTCATGATGCGCCTACTGCGCTACTAGGGCAGGCTCTCCATATGAGTCTGGCTTTTGTTACAGGCGCCAGTCGAGGACTGGGCCGCGAGGTTGCTCGCGCCTTGATCGCCTCTGGTCACGAGGTAATAGGTATAAGTAAGGATCCGCAGCGGGCTGCGCAAGCAGGCGCCGAGCTAGGAATTGCCTTTGAGACAGTCGACTTTTCCGATATTTCCCAGACTCGAGCGCTCTCGCAAACACTCCTCGCGAAATACGGAACTCCGCAAATTCTGGCGCTCGCACACGGTGTCATGAGTGACAAAATGGCGAAGACGCTCCGCACCAATGATGATGAGTGGGCTCGCGTCATGAATATCAATCTCAACTCTGTTTTTACTTTGGTGAATGCAATCGGTGCACCGATGGCTGAAGCGCGAAACGGTCGCATCATCATCTTCTCTGCCTGTCTTGGTCGAATGTCAGGACCCGGAAATGCTGGGGGGCTAGCGCCTTACCGAATCTCTAAAGCTGGAGTTAATGCGTTAGTTCGAAACTTAGCGCATGAGACAGGACATGGTTCACGGGGATTACTTGTTGATGCAATCTGTCCAAATCACAGTCGTACGGATATGGGTGGACCTGATGCACCACGTAGCGCGCAAGAGGGAGCTGCTACTGCAATCTGGTTAGCGACAAGAGAATTTAGCGCCGGAGATCAAACGGGGTTGCTCTGGGAAGATCAAGAAGTTGTTCCTTGGTGAGGCTTTGGAATAGCAGCAAGCGCCGCAAACAAAGTTGCAAGTGCAAAGGCTCCAAGTGAAATACCAAGTGCAAGTCGTGCACCATCAATCATGTAATACGCAACACCAATCGCAATGAGATTGGCCATAACTGTAGGACCGCGGCCGTAATTTCGTTGTTGTAGAAATCCTCGTCCGGCAAAGAAAAGTCCTATTCCACCAAGAAGTAAGAAGACGATTTCTGCGATAACTGCGTCGAGCTCTTCAACATCCGAAGTAAGCGTTCTAACCAGGAGATACGCGCCGAGCGCGAAGAGGAAGAACGCTTCAATTCGAACCAACCAAGCGGCAATCAGATGGATTTTCTTCAGCGTTACTCGCATGAGCCCAAGAATAGGGTATGAGAAAGCGCTATTCAGTCCTTGCTTTCTTGAATTAACGTGCCTTATGCCCTTTTATGATGAAGGAATATACGACTCGTTGACCGGCCTTTTGGCTCCTGCATATTTCTACGAGAGCACAGCCAGGTTGATGTCGTGGGCAGAACGTGCAAATCAACCTGTCTCACTTATTTCTATCAAGTTAGATGGCCTCAATGATGACCAGATTCTCCAATGCGCTCGTGATTTAACAGCTGAGTTGCGTGGAGGAGATCTCTTGGCGCGCATGGGGGAGAGGATTTTTGTTCTCGCACTTCTAGGAGATCACTTAGGCGCAGAGCAGCTCATCTTTCGATTAAGAAACACAATCAGACCTGAATTGATGTTTGCATCCACCTCTCTCAATGACGGAGAGAAGATTGAAGTGGGATTAAGTCGACTATCAATCTAAGACATTGAGATAAAGATTGAAGAGCGGTAGTAGCGAAGTTCTTCAATCGAATCTTTGATGTCGCCCAGTGCGCGATGATTGCCAGTCTTCTTGGGGGCGCTGAAGTAGACCTTTGGATACCAGCGCTTTGCGAGTTCTTTAATTGAAGAGACATCAATTGTTCGATAGTGAAGATACTCATTGAGCCTTGGCATATCGCGTGCGATGAAATTGCGATCCATGCCCACAGAGTTTCCAGCCAATGGAGACTTGCCAGCCACAGTGTGTAATTCAAGATATTTCAAAACTAGATCTTCTGCTTGCGAAAGTGTGATGCCAGAAGGAATTTTTTCGATGAGTCCAGACTCCGTGTGCATCACGCGAACTTCTTCTCGCATCCCAGCGAGCTTCTCTTCCGTAGTTGCAATCACGAGATCAACCCCATCGCCGAGGACATTTAAGTCGGCGTCAGTCACAAGAACTGCGATTTCGACGAGGGCATCGTTTTCCAGTGAGAGCCCTGTCATCTCGCAATCAATCCAGATCAAAGGGGGGTTCTCGCTTGCCATGAGAGTGAAGCCTAGGGGTAAGGCCATATTTCACCGCTCGTTCACCTTCCGTTAACTGATACTCAACCCTTCCAGAGCGAATACCTAGCAATATCCGCGCGTGACCATGATTGGCAGCCAGCCAGAGCGAACCATCCCAAGTCCCCGGGAGATCACGACTCAACCCCGTCGCTCCGATCAGGTCTTTCGATTAATTGTCTTTCTGGGTGGTCTTTCTTCCCTCATTATTCTTGCAGCAATCGCAATTTTCTTAGGAATACGTGGATTCGAAATCATCACGCGCGAGGGTTTGAGTTTTATTACGGGTTATGAGTGGTACTCATCAGTGAATGCAGATGGACAAGCAGGGGACCAGCCCTCCGTTTATGGAATTGGCGCGATGTTAATCGGAACAATCATCACCGCACTGATTGCAGTCTCAATTGGTGTTCCCATTGCTGTTGCAACTGCCTTGTTCCTTAACTTCTATGCACCGAATTTTATTCGAGGAGTTCTGGTTTCCGTTGTAGACCTCATGGCTGCGTTCCCCTCCATTCTCTTTGGACTCTGGGGTTTGAATGTCTTGATGCCTAGCGCCGAGTATTGGGCGAAGTTGTTACACAAATACTTTGGTTGGGTTCCGCTCTTTGATGTCTCGGCTCCAGTCTTTACGCGCTCGCCATTTGTTGCCGGCGTAGTTCTTGCAATCATGATTATTCCAATTGTTACTTCTGTTGCACGTGAAGTTTTCTCGCAAACTCCATTAGATCGAATTCAAGCTGCGTATGCACTTGGCGCAACAAAGTGGTCAATGATTCGCGCAGTAGTGCTTCCATTCGGCTCAAGCGGAGTTGTTGGTGGGGCGATGCTTGGTTTAGGTCGCGCCATGGGTGAAACAGTTGCTGTGTTCACAGTTCTCAACATTGTCTTCCAAGCTAACTTCCAGATTTTGCTCGGCGCTGGCGGAAACGTTGCCTCGATGATCATCCTAAAGTTTGGTGAAGCATCTGCAGAAGAAATCAAAGCACTTATGGCAGCGGGATTAATCCTCTTCTTGCTCACATTAGTCGTAAATATGATCGCCGATTTAATAGTCAATCGATCAGGACGTCAGGGGCGCTAATGACAACAGCAACTCCGACCAAGCCCTGGCGCTTAACGCCAAAAGCGATGCTCCCTAACTTTATCGCTGCACTTCTTGTCATCGTAGGTACATGGCTCTTCATTGAATTTACCGGCCTTGCTGGCAAACTGGGCGCTTTCTTAGCCGCATCTTTTCTTACGATAGTTCTACTCTCACTTGTTGCGGGAATCCAGCGTGGTGGTCAAGCGGCGAAGAATGCTGCAATTGGAACTACTGTTGCGATCGGGTCAATTGTTGCGCTATTCCCGGTCGTAAGCATTCTCGGAACCGTACTTGTTCGTGGCATCAAGGGAATCTATGTAGGTTTCTTCGCATCTGATATGGGGCTTGCTTCAGTGAATGATCCGCTCGATAAAGGTGGAATTCTTCACGCGATTATCGGAACACTTCTGCTAATCCTCTTTGCGATGCTGATCTCTGTGCCACTTGGAATCTTGACTGCACTTTATTTAACGGAAATCAAAGGCCCTGGTTCACGTTTGATTCGCTTCCTTGTCCAAGCGATGAGTGGAGTGCCATCGATTGTTGCAGGACTCTTTATCTACTCCGCATTTATCTCGGGCACTGGACGAGGCTTCAGTGGCTTTATGGGCTCACTTGCTCTCTCTATCTTGATGCTCCCAACTGTGGCACGAACTGCTGAAGAAGTACTCCTTCTCATTCCATCGGATCTTCGCGAAGCTGGGCTTGCGTTAGGTGCAACTCAATGGCGCACTGTCGCGATGGTTGTTGTTCCTGCCGCAAAGAGTGGACTCATTACTGCCGTCATTCTTGGCGTTGCTCGCATCGCTGGAGAAACTGCTCCATTGTTGTTTACTACTGGTGGCGGCGACACAGTTAATGGCAATCCATTTGATGGCGTTATGGGTTCGATTCCATTTGCAATCTGGAAGGCGCTCATTGCTGGTTCTGAAGAATCAAATGCTCGTGCGTGGGCTTCAATTCTTGTTCTGCTAGTTATCGTTATGGCGCTCTTCTTCTCAGCGCGCCGTTTAGGAAAGAGGAAGGTCTGACCATGACAGATCACGTTCAACCTGCGTCGCTAGCCAGCGTTGCTAACGCTAAACAGATAAGGACGCCTGGCTCCTTTGCTATCGGCACCGGACTTGAAGCGCGCAACGTCCACGCATGGTTTGGAAAGAATCATGTACTTTCCGATATCTCACTGGACTTTGCATCAGGCACAGTAACCGCGCTGATTGGCCCATCAGGTTGCGGAAAGTCGACCTTCATCCGAACTCTCAATCGCATGCATGAATTCATTCCGACCGCCGCGATGGCGGGAGAAGTCTTATTGGATGGAAAAGATGTGTATGCCCCAGGAACAGATGTCACCAAGATCCGCCTGAAAATCGGCATGGTCTTCCAGAAACCAAATCCATTTCCATCGATGTCGATTGGCGAAAATGTTCTCGCAGGACTCAAGCTCGCTCAGCTCAAGCAAGAGAATAAAGATGACTTGCTCGAAGAGTGTTTGGTGCGTGCCGGTCTATGGAATGAAGTGAAGGACAGACTTGATGCCCACGGAGGTTCTCTATCAGGCGGACAACAGCAGCGCCTCTGCATTGCGCGCTCGTTAGCTGTGCGCCCACAAGTACTTCTCATGGATGAACCATGTTCAGCGCTCGATCCTGGATCAACGCTTCGCATCGAAGAGACCATTCGCGAGCTCTCAGAGACCATGACAATCGTCATCGTCACACACAACATGCAACAAGCGGCTCGAATCTCGGATTACACCGCGTTCTTCTTGGCTGATGGAGGTCCTGGCGTCATGGTCGAAGTTGGACCCACCAGCGAGATCTTCTCGAGACCAAAAGATAAGCGCACCGAGAATTACGTCACCGGCCGCTTCGGTTAGGCCGTAACCAAGAGTTCACTTAACGTTGCTCTGTCGTTTAGGCAAAAAAGAGCAGGTGTTTGATTGCGCTCCATAGGTTGAGGCCGAAAGTTACCTCTTACCTATAAAGGAGACCACCTTGGTCCGCAAGTTTTTACTCAAAGTCACTTTAATCGCAGCGCTCACTTCCCTCATCGCTGCACCTGCTTATGCAGTGAATCTGGTTGGTGGCGGCGCAACATTTGCTAACCCAATCCTTGATGCATGTAAAGCGGAATATGCTCGCGAAACTGGCGACAACTATGTTTACAACTCACTTGGTTCTGGTGCAGGTCGCTCTGGAATCGATAAGGGAGATTTTGATTTCGGTTGGTCAGATACACCACACCTAGGCGCATCTGCACCAAAGTCGATGATTCATCTGCCAGTCGTCGCAGCTCCAGTTGCGGTGATTTATAACGTTCCTGGTATTAAAGGGAACGCCTCGCAGATCACACTTTCGCCAACAACTATTGCCAAAATCTTCTCTCGCGAAATTACGCGTTGGAACGATCCAGCAATCAAGGCAGATAACAACCGAATCATTAAGACACCAGTCTTTGCGACACAGCGCGTGACTGTAAAAGTTGATGGCAAGTCAACTGTCCAACGAGTAACGAAGAAAGATAAGGACGGAAATCCAATCGTCTCTCGCTACACACAGAAGCGTGAATCTCTACAGTTCCCAAATACTGAAATTGTTGTTGTCTATCGTTCTGACTCATCAGGAACTTCTGGAATCTTCACAAACATGTTGAAGGCAGTTGCGGGTTCAGTCTGGACCAAGTCAGGCAATAATGACTTCACCGCTTCTTTCCCAGGAAATATCAATGACATCAAGAACCTCGGAAAGATTCAAGGAGCCAAGGGTTCAGAGCTCACAACCGCACTCGTTGCAAAGACTCCAGGAGCAATCACTTATGCAGAGAAGGACTATGCCAACAAGGCGAAGTTGCCTGTCGCAAAAGTTCTTAATAACGCCGATGTTGCAGTTCAACCAGGTGCCGCTGGAGTCTCAGCGTTCCTCGGATCTGCGAAGTTCAATGACAACGGAACTCTGGCCTTGGATTACACAACCAAGAATGCTGGCGCCTATCTCTTGGGCTCAACCTCCTACGCGCTAGTTCTCACGAACTATTCCGATAAAGCAAAGGGCGCTGCGGTCAAGAAGTTGATGACCTACATCCTTGATAACTGCGCGAAGAAGTTCCCTGAAACTGAATTCGCAGTCATCGACGGCGCTCTCTATGACTTCAATAAGAAGCTCATCGCGCGAATCGGCTAACTCCGAGTCGTACATGTAAAAAAGTAGAAGGATTTTTCCCGGGCCAACGAGGGGGCCCGGGAATTTTCTTTTTCAGGGTTTTTCAGTCTTATGTATGTGTAATTCTGGAGAGAGCGCGCCCGGCAGGAATCGAACCTGCGACAACCCGCTTAGAAGGCGGGTGCTCTATCCGACTGAGCTACGGGCGCTTGTGTGCCCTAAGTCTACCTATTGCGAATAATCTCTCGGCTAGACGATAAGGTTTCGCCTCGTGGCAGAGTTCATTTACACGATGAAGAAGGCGCGTAAAGCGCATGGCGACAAAGTAATCCTTGATGACGTCACCTTGATGTTCTTGCCGGGCGCCAAAATTGGCGTGGTTGGCCCCAACGGCGCAGGTAAATCAACTGTTCTACAGATCATGGCGGGACTTCAACAGCCTTCCAATGGCGAGGCTTATCTCTCACCTGGTTACACAGTTGGAATTTTGTTACAGGAACCGCCACTCAACGAAGAGAAAAATGTTCTGGAAAATGTCCAAGAAGGCGTTGCCGAAACAATGGCACTTCTCGCTCGCTTCAATCAGGTTTCAGAAGAGATGGGTAATCCTGATGCTGATTACGATAAGTTGCTTGCAGAGATGGGTTCGTTACAAGAAAAGCTTGATCATCTCAACGCCTGGGATCTAGATTCACAATTAGAGCAGGCGATGGATGCACTCCGTTGCCCACCTGCAGATGCAGATGTGAAAGTACTCTCCGGAGGAGAACGTCGTCGCGTCGCACTCTGTAAGTTGCTATTACAAAAACCAGATTTGTTACTACTTGATGAGCCCACTAACCACCTTGATGCCGAGTCAGTTTTATGGCTCGAGCAGTTCCTCTCGAAATATGAGGGAACAGTCGTTGCCATTACCCACGATCGCTATTTCTTGGACAACGTTGCTGAATGGATTCTCGAGCTAGATCGTGGCCGCGCTTATCCTTATGAAGGAAACTATTCGACTTATCTAGAAACAAAAGCAGCCCGACTTAAGGTTGAAGGTCAGAAAGACGCGAAGCGCGCTAAACGACTGGCAGAAGAACTTGATTGGGTTCGCCAGAACGCAAAGGGGCGACAGGCTAAATCGAAGGCGCGTCTTGCTCGCTATGAAGAGATGGCAGCCGAAGCCGAGAAAGCTCGGAAACTTGATTTTGAAGAGATTCAAATTCCTATGGGGCCACGACTTGGAAATATTGTGGTTGAAGTCGATCATCTCTCGAAAGGTTTCGGAGATCGACTCTTATTTGATGATCTCTCATTCTCTCTTCCACGAAATGGAATTGTCGGTGTAATTGGTCCTAATGGCGCAGGAAAGACAACTTTATTCAAGATGATTCTTGGTCTGGAGACTCCAGATTCAGGAAATATCAAAGTTGGCGAAACTGTGAAAGTTTCCTATGTTGATCAGTCTCGATCAGGAATTGATCCAAAGAAATCGCTCTGGGAAGTTGTCTCGGATGGACTTGATTTCATGAAAGTGGGAGCAGTTGAAATGCCGAGCCGTGCATATGTCTCTGCTTTTGGTTTCAAAGGACCGGATCAACAGAAGCCGGCTGGCGTTCTCTCTGGTGGAGAGCGCAATCGTTTGAATCTCGCATTAACTCTCAAGATGGGCGGCAACTTGTTGTTGCTTGATGAGCCCACAAACGATCTTGATGTTGAAACTCTTGGTTCGCTGGAAAACGCGCTACTTGATTTCCCAGGGTGCGCAGTCGTGATCTCGCACGATCGTTGGTTCTTAGATCGCGTCGCAACCCACATTTTGGCTTATGAGGGTGAATCACAGTGGTTCTGGTTTGAAGGAAACTTTGAATCGTATGAAAAGAACAAGATTGAGCGCCTAGGTCCAGAAGCTTCTAGACCTCATCGCGTTACATATAGAAAGCTCACTCGATGAAATATTTACATAAAGCCTTTATCCGTTGGGATGACCTAGATGCAATGGGCCATGTCAATAATGCGAAATATCTGACGATTGCTCAAGAGGCTAGATTTGATTGGTCTTTTGTTCAAAACGCTAAAGGAAATAATCGTCCGGGCTTTCTCGAGATGGTTGTCGCAAGAGCTGAAGTTGATTTCAAAACTGCAATTTTTCAAGGTGGCATCTATGTTGATGTAGAACTCTGGGTTGAATCGATCGGCAATTCGTCATTCACAATGATCTATGAAATCAAGGGCGAAAAGGAGCTGTATGCCCGCGTGAAGACAGTCCAGGTCGCTGTCGATGAAACCGTTGCTAAGTCCCGCCCACTCAATGATGAGGAACGCGGCTTCCTACAACAATATCTCGAGGAGAAGTAGTGAGTTCCAAACTTGCACCCCGTGGCGTGCGCCCTTGGTGGCGTGACGCAGTTACCTACCAGATTTATATCCGCTCGTTTGCAGATGCCAACGGCGATGGCATAGGTGATGTAGAAGGTATTCGCTCGAAGTTAGGTTATCTCCAAAAACTTGGCGTTGATGCAATTTGGATAACTCCCTGGTACCCATCACCACAGAACGATCACGGCTATGACGTCTCGGATTACATGAACATTGAACCAGATTACGGAACGTTGAAAGATGCAGAGCGACTCATTAAAGAAGCGCACGAACATGGCATCAAAGTCATCATTGATATCGTTCCGAACCATACTTCTGATCAACATGCGTGGTTTCAAGCTGCGCTCAAAGCAAAACCTGGTTCCGCTGAAAGAAATCGCTACATCTTCCGTGAAGGCAAAGGTCCTAACGGTGATCTGCCTCCAAATAATTGGCAAGCAGTTTTTGGTGGACCCGCATGGCATCGAGTCACAGAACCCGACGGCAAGTTGGGTCAGTGGTACCTGCACCTCTTTGCAGTCGAACAACCAGATCTCAATTGGGAGAACGAAGAAGTTCGTAACCACTTTGAAGATGTGTTGAAGTTCTGGCTTGATAGAGGAGTAGATGGATTCCGCATCGATGTCGCACATGGAATGTTCAAAGAAGAAGGATTACCTGACATTCGCGAGAGTTGGATATCGAAGATTCTTGGAAAGAACACTCTCACCCGGATGCTTGGCTCAGAGCACAAGCCATTCTGGGATCAAGAAGGCGTGCATGAGATTTATCGTCGTTGGCGCAAAATTCTTGATGCCTATCCAGGCGACAGAATGGCAGTTGCCGAAGCATGGGTAAGCCCAGCATCGCGTATCGCACGTTATGTACGCGCAGACGAACTGCAAAACTCCTTTAATTTCGAGATGCTCACAACCCTCTGGAAGCCAGAGGAAATTAGGAAGAAAATCAACAATTCCATATCTGCTCTTGCAGAAGTCGGTGCTCCTACGTCATGGGTATTCAATAACCACGATGTGGTGCGTTCGGTAGATCGACTTGATCTGGGATTAACAAATCACGGAGCCACAACGCTTTCCCGTCAAGGTGATGCTTCTAAGTTGAATATTGCGCGCGGAACTCTCCGTGCTCGCAGCGCGACGTTGATGGCGCTGGCACTTCCGGGTGGAACCTACTTGTACCAAGGTGAAGAGTTAGCGGTTCCAGAAGTGAGAGATATTCCAGAAAATCGTCTGACCGATCCACGTTGGAAGATGAGCAACTACAAAGATCGTGGTCGAGATGGATGTCGAGTACCGATTCCATGGAAAACATCTTCTCAAGGAGCATTTGGATTCTCATCGCGCGATTCACTGACACCTGACGAAGCGTGGTTACCTGCAAGCACGTGGTGGGGTCATTACTCTGCAGAATCACAAGAGAGCGATCCAAACTCAACCCTCAACATTTACCGTCGCGCACTAGCAGCACGAAAGAGCGAAGCGGGATTAGGTGATGGTCCGATGGAATGGATTAGCACCCGCAAAGATGTTGTGGCTTTCTCTCGACCAGGAAATTTCGCGTGCTACATCAACTTCGGCCCCGACTATCAACTTCCTCAAGGATCTGAAGTTCTTGTTGCAAGCGGTCCAATGAAAGATGGATTGCTTCCAACTGACACAGCAGCGTGGGTACGAGTTAAGTAAATGCCCAACTCTGCGTTGCAAGAAAAGACCGTCAAAGTCCTTGCAACCGCACAGGTTCTCAATGGCGTAGGAGTTGCGGGCACAGTTGCAGCTGGCTCACTTCTAGTTGCTTCTATAACTGATTCTGAAACACTGGCAGGTTTGGCACAAACCTCCTCAGTGCTGGGCGCCGCCGCATTGGCTTTGCCTCTCGCTCGACTTACTGCCCGCGGAGGCCGTCGTTTAGCTCTTTCTATTGGGTTTATCGCGGGCGTAATCGGTTCTCTATGCGCTATCGCGGGTGGCGCTGAAAAGAACATTTATCTGATGCTTACTGGAACTTTCTTAGTCGGAGCGGCATCAGCCGCGGGCTATCAGGCGCGCTTTGCGGCTGTAGATCTGGCAACCAACGAAACTCGAGCTAAACAACTTTCATTTGTGGTGTGGGGATCAACTGTTGGCGCTGTTGCTGGGCCAAATCTTATGGAGCCGGCCGGAAATCTAGCTGAGAATTTGAATTTACCGAGATTGGTCGGACCATATGTGGTGTCCGCTACAACCTTATTGTTGGCGACCTTAGTGATTCAGTTCTTTTTGAGACCTGATCCATTTCTGACTGCACAGAAACAATCAGGCATTACCGAAAAACCAAAGGGCGCTACTCGAGTTGCTCTTACTCACATTCGTTCAAATCCAAAGGCGCTCTTTGCAATTCTTTCGATTGCAATAGGACATGTCGCGATGGTTTCTGTGATGGTGATGACTCCGGTACACATGGCGCATGTTGATGTCACACTAACGATTATTGGTTTAGTCATAAGTATTCACGTTCTAGGCATGTATGCATTCTCGCCAGTTGTAGGAGCTCTGAGCGACCGACTGGGACGAGTGCGAGTGATTCAAATCGGCGTAATCACACTCTTGCTTTCAACTGTTGTATCTGGGTTTGCAGCCGCAGATGACGCGATCACTCTGGGAATTGGCTTGTTCCTGCTTGGCTTGGGCTGGTCGTGCACACTCATTGCTGGCTCAGCATTTCTTACAGAATCAGTTGATCCACATCTAAAAACCTCATCGCAAGGTGCTAGTGATCTGGTCATGAATTTATCGGGCGCTGCAGGCGGTGCGCTGGCGGGAGTCATTATCGGAACTCTCTCTTACGGCTGGTTATGCGCATTTGCTGCGGTTCCAGTGGCTATTTTGGGCGCTTGGTCACTAAAGATTTCACGTTGATAATTGACGCTCTATGACTCTCTACGATGACATGGGTGGACGGGCCACTTTTGAAGAGCTCGTATCTCACTTCTATGCTCTCGTTGCGGTAGATCCAGTCCTTCGCCCGATGTATCCCGATGAAGACTTCAAAGGTGCAGCGGAGAGACTTCTGATGTTTCTCGAGCAATATTGGGGAGGTCCCACAACGTATAGCGAACAACGCGGCCATCCTCGACTACGTATGAGACATGCAGCATTTCACATTAGCGAAATTGAAAGAGATGTATGGCTGGGTCACATGAAGTCTGCGGTAGATGGACTTGAAATGAAGCCAGAACTCAAGAACGAACTTTGGAACTATATGGAGATGGCAGCGAACTCCATGGTTAATCAGCCACGCGGTTTTTGAGAGCGATTTCCGACTTTCAAAATCTCGCCATTACGCAAATACCATAATGTTCCCTGACGATCACGGACTGTTGTAATTCGCAGACCCACGGTTTCGACTTTGCCCTTCACGTCAAGAACATCGACATTGTCACCGACGCCGTATTGGTCTTCGAGCAACATGATGATTCCGGAGAAGACATCGCGCACTATTGTTTGAGCACCAAGACCAACTGCAAATCCAACAACGCCAGCAGATGCAACGAGTGGTCCTAAATCAACGCCAAGTTCACCAAGAATCATTCCACCGGCGACTAAGCCGATGATTGCTTTGGAAGAGCTGTTGAGGACAGATGCTGCGGTGCGAGCTCTTTCTCTTTGACGAGTGACCGCTGTCTTTTCTCCAGGAATGAAATCTGCTTCAGCAACTTTGCTCAACGCTCGCGTTATTCCGCGCGAAGCAATCTTCTGCAGGAAGATGGCCAGAATGAGAATGATCAGAATTCGAAGGGGAGACCCTAGAAACCATTCCAGCGCCTGATTCAGGCTCACATTCAGCTTCATTTGAGCAAGACTTTATAAGAACTTAATCAAATATCCGCACAATTCGAGGTCAATTCGGGCAGGATTTCCCCTACGACGCGAGCCACGCGTCGGACCAAAGGGGAAACAAGGCAGTGACAACTTCATCCAGAAGGACACTAGTTCTTAACGCCACCTATGAGCCACTAGGTGTCGTTTCTGATAGACGCGCGCTCATTTTGGTTCTTAACAATCGCGCCACCATGGTTGAAGAATCTGGCATCACACTTCACTATTCCTCTGGTTCTCTTGTACTTCCTGCAGTCATTCGACTCCATAAATTTGTCAGAATTCCTTATCGCCACACAGTTCCACTTTCGCGCCGCGCAATATTTGCTCGTGATGGAGGGCGCTGTGTGTATTGCTCAGCAACCGCAACTTCAATCGATCACGTTATTCCTCGTAGTCGCGGCGGCGATCATGCATGGGATAACGTTGTGAGTGCATGCCATCGTTGCAATCATGTGAAAGCAGATAAGACTCTCAAGGAACTTGGTTGGAGACTTCGCTCACTTCCACGCGAACCGGTGGGTGCAGCATGGCGAATTCTCGGAACCGGCAGAGCAGAAGAACGCTGGGTACCGTATCTGGCTCCATTTGGAGTTGTGGGCGCTTCTGCCTAAACTTCCCACATGCTTCTAGAACTTGCACTCAACGAAGATGGCTCAATGCCAGGTGAACCGATGGGCTTCCTGGAAGGTTTTATCTGGTTCTTTGTCGCGCCAGTCTCAATAGTTCTCTTCATCTGGATAGCAGTCGTCGCTTTAGAAAACGTCCAGAAATCAAAGAAGAATCGCACTAAGCAAGATCTCATTACTCGCATTAACGAGTAACTACATATCTTTAGCTCGAACCTTTAACGCTCTCTCCAAAGAATCCTTCGCCTCGAGTACATGGCGTCGCAAAGTTGGATGTCCATCTCTGCCTGCTCCGTTAAGCCAAGTATTGGTCTTTTCCAGCGTCGATTGTGAAATGACGTAGGAGGGATAGAGCAAGTCAATGATGCTTGTGGAGACTTCGTAGGACTTATTGTTATATGTATCGAGAATAAGTGCGAAGTATCGATCGATGAATGCTTCGTGGAATGCTCGATGCAATGGACGAGCAAAGCCTTGAATCGCTGAGAGTCGCGACCAATTAGAGATGGTTTCATCCTCGGTTGCGCGGGTAAAGGCCGCTTCTTTTGCCTCCTTGTTAGGGAAAGCCGCGATACAGCGTTCGTGGGAGAGCTGACCAGTGAGCGTGTTATCGCGCTGGAGTTCGGCATCGATTTCTTCGCGTGAAGAAGCTCCACGTTCAACAAGGCAGAGAATGAAATGCCAACGAAGATCTGCATCAATAACCAAACCAGGTAGCTTGCCTTCCAGCAACTCGCGAATACGTGCTGTCTGGGCAGAAGTATGTGCAAGTGAAGCAAAGGTGCGAGAGAACTGGAGTTGGTGACCACTACCAGCTGGTGCTTTGTCGAGAAGGTCGGATAGAAGCTTTGCAACCTTTTCTCGTAATCCATCACGATTCTTATCCGCAGCATAGATTTCAACAGCAGAGATCAATTGATTTCCAAGCGCCGTAACAGTTGTGATGTCATCTTCACCTGGAAGTCCAGCAACCGCTATCTCAACGAAGTCTGTGGCCGATAGCTCTGCATCACGCAGCATGTCCCAAGCAGCAGACCAGCAGAGTGCGCGTGACAGCCCATCATTAAGTTTTCCAAGATGTGCTTTAAGAGTGGCGATTGAACGATCATCGAATCGAATCTTGCCGTAGGAAAGATCATGATCGTTGATGAGAAGAAGATCAGCAATTTTCTCTCCACTGAGCCCTTCGACTTTGGTTAGCTTGCCTGTGACATCGAGTTCAACAGACTTGCGACGAGAGAGAACTCCATCTTTCAAGTCATAGAGGCCGACGGCCATGCGATGAGGACGAAGCTCTGTGGAACCTGCAGGAATGAGAGGTGGTTCTTGTTGAATTGAGATAGTGGAGTATGTCTCGCCACTAATCTCGACAACAGGACGCAAAGTGTTAACTCCTGCTGTTTGAAGCCAGGTAGATACCCACGGGTCAAGATCGCGACCGCTCGTTGCTTCTAGTTCGGTAAGCAAATCTTCAAGTGTTGTGTTCTTGAAAGCATGCTTGGCGAAGTACTTCTGTAGTCCTGTAATGAAGTTCTGACGACCAACGTGTGCAACTAATTGGTGCAGGACCGAAGCGCCCTTTGCATAAGTAATGCCATCGAAGTTTGCCTTCACAGTATCGATATCGACCATATCGGCTGCGATGGGATGGGTAGATGAGAGTTGATCTTGGCGGTAAGCCCAGTTCTTACGCTCGGCATTGAAACCAGCCCAGGAGTTCTTGAACTTGGTGGCCTCGACCAGCGCCAAGTATGAGGACCACTCAGCGAAAGATTCATTAAGCCATAGGTCATCCCACCATTTCATGGTGACCATATCTCCGAACCACATGTGTGCCATTTCGTGAAGGATGGTGTTGGCGCGTGCGTTGTACATACGCTCGGTCACTTTGGAGCGGAAGACCAATAAGTCTTCGCGGAAAGTTACTGCGCCTGCGTTTTCCATAGCGCCCCAATTGAAATCAACGACAGCAATCTGATCATATTTCTCAAATGGATATGCCAAACCAAATACTTCCTCGAAGTAAGCAAAACCTTGTTTAGTGATCAAGAAGATTTCATCAGAATCAAGATGCTCAAAGAGAGATTTCCGGCAGTAGATTGCCATGGGAATTGTCTTTGTCCCCTTGTACTCATCGGTGACATATGAGTAAGGACCCGCAACGAGTGCAGTGATGTAGGTAGACATGACAGGAGTAGTCGTGAACTCCCATTTCTTCTTTCCAGAATCCTCAGTTACTGACTTAACTGGATTATTTGAAATTACCTGCCAATGCGCCGGTGCGATTGCTGAAAAAGCAAAAGTGGCCTTCAAGTCTGGCTGGTCGAAACAGGGGTACATGTTTCGGATGAAAGCAGTCTCACCTTGAGAGTAGAGATAGACCTCGTTATCAACTGGATCTACCGATCGCTGGAGACCCTCACCACTCTTGGAATAAATCGCCTCGATCTCGATGACAAGTTCGTTCTCGCTCTGTAAGTTTTTAAGAAAAACGCTCTCGCCATCGTAATTCGATACATCAACAGGTGAGCCATTCAAGGTTGCGGAGATGATCCGTTTTCCTACGGCGTCAATAAAGGTGTCATAACCCGGCTTGTTGCAGGAGAAACTGACCTTTGAGGTTGCTATGAATGTTTCCTCACCAGTTGTGACATCGAGTGTGACGTCGTAGTGCTTGATTGCGAGATGGGATGAGCGTTCAGCGGCTTCAGCACGCGAGATATTGATTCCAGGCATGCGCGTATCCAAGCAGAGATGGCACTCTTTGCCACTATGGAGCCAGTCACAGCCGAGGAGTTTCGACTCAGAAGCTTTCGCCTGCGTGGCGAGCGGATGACAAAAGCCCAGTCCGAGGCGCTCTACGATCATTGGAATAAATTCGAGATCCCGCTGCAAGGAATCATCAACCCAAATGAGCTCTTCCCTTCATTGGCGCCAAAGGAAGTTGTCTTTGAAATTGGCAGCGGGATGGGTGAGGCCACCTCCCAAATTGCCGCGGAAAATCCTGATACTGGTTTTGTTGCAGTTGAAGTTCATCGCCCTGGTATTGGTGCCCTCATTATCCGAGCGGAGAACCTTCGAGTGAGAAACCTCAAGATTATTAATGAGGATATTTATGAGGTCTTAACAAAACACATCGCCAACCACACCATTGATGCTTTCCACATCTTCTTTCCAGACCCATGGCCCAAGCGCAGACAACATAAACGTAGACTACTTCAAGCAAGTTTCATTGAAATACTCGCATCAAAATTAAAGCACGGTGGCCGAATCAATATCGCAACTGATTGGCTTCCATATGCTCAAGAGATTGAGAAGAATTTTGCAGCCAATTCCGACTTCACAGGTGGAGTAATTTCTCGACCCGAATGGCGACCCCTCACAAAATTTGAGAGTAAAGGCATTACTAAAGAACATGTAGTAACAGATCTTCAATATCGAAGAAAGTAGTTGCTAGACCGAACGAAGAATTGATGTTCACGTGATGCACCAGGGCTACCTTGATACTTTCAATCAGATCAAGGGGAGTTCATGTCAGATCGCTTCGCAGGAAAAATTGGAATCATTACTGGTGCAGGTTCTGGAATTGGTAAGGCAACAATTGAACGATTCGTTAATGAAGGCGGAAGCGCGATTGCAGTCGATATCTCAGCTCCCCGCTTGCAACAGCTGAACACTGAATTCAAGGCAAGAAATCAGGAGATTAAGAGCGTCAGCGGCGATCTTGCTAGTGATGCAACAATCGAAGAAATTCTCAAAGTAGCCGGTCACCGAGTCGATATTTTGATCAACAACGCTGGAATCATGGATGACTTTGTTCCACTCGATGAGCTAGATGACGAACTCTGGAATCGCGTTATATCTGTGAATTTGACCTCCGTAATGAAGTTATCTAGAGCGGTAATAAAGCTGATGTTGAAGCAAGGCAAGGGATCAATAGTGATGACTTCAAGTGGAGCTAGTTTCAAGTCCGGAATCGCAGGTACTGCTTACACAACGAGCAAGCATGGCCTTAACGGTTTAATCAAATCAATCTCAACAATTTATGGAAACCGTGGCATACGCTCTAATGGAGTAGCGCCAGGTGGAACTAAGACAAACATTATGGATATGTCGAAACCCATCAAAGGTCAGAAGACTCTCGAACTACTTGGACCAAACATGGCTAATGCTTCAAAGACTGCAGAGCCTGAAGAAATTGCTGCGTGCATTCTCTTTCTTGCCAGTGATGATGCTTCAAACGTCAATGGAACTATTTTGGCCTCTGATGCTGGTTGGAGCGCGAAGTAACCTCTAGAGCTTTCCTTCGTTCTCATACTTCGTCATAAGCCCAATACGTCGCACATGACGTTCATCGCCACTAAATGGTGTTGCTAGAAAAGTGTCTACAAGTTTCAAACAGAACTCTTCGTCATGCATGCGGCCACCAATAGAGATGACATTCGCATCATTATGTTCACGCGCGAGCTTTGCAGTGTCGATGCTCCATACAAGTGCGGCACGAACTCCCTTTACTTTATTGGCAGCCATCTGTTCGCCATTACCTGAACCACCAAGAACTATTCCAAAGGAACCAGGCTCGTTCGCCGTAGCAGCAGCGGCCGGTATGCAGAAAACAGGGTAATCATCGAGTGCGTCATAGACATGAGGACCATGGTCTTCGACAGTGTGCCCTTGTGCCTGCAGATGAGAAACAATCTTGTTCTTAAATTCGAGACCTGCGTGATCGCTACCAATATGAATCTTCACAGGGGTACTTTCTCAAAGAAAAAAGAAAACCGCTGGCATTTCTGCCAGCGGTTCTTGTCCTAGGAGGAACTACATGAAACGAAAGTGGGGAATATCAGCGACTATCGACCGCCGCGACCATGCCCTTTGCCCTTGAAGTTATGACGGTCTCTGTCACCCTTGCCCATTTCCTTATCGGAGCCACGGGTGGACTCAACTTTCTCGGTTACGCGAGAAGTGAGACCGGACTTCAAGGCCGTTGCCTTTTCTGCAGTGATTTTGCCTGCAGCGACAGCGGCATCAATCTTCTTCGTTTCAAACGCAACAAGTGCTGTGATCAGGGCATCCTTCTTCGCACCTGCAATTGTTGCCAAGGATTCTCCGGCCTTAACTCGCGACTTCAGAGTTGCTTCGTCAATGCCTAGAGTGTCGGTGATGACTTTAACGTGTTCTGCTCGAGCAGCATCATGAGCTGCTTTGGCAGCATCGCGAGCACTAGTCATCGCTTTAGTAATCGCATCTGCTTGAGCTTGAGTCAACGTACCTGATGTAACGAGGCCGCCCAAAACAGTTGTGATTTTTTCTCCCTTGCCACCTCTGTGATCATGAGCTGATGCAACACCAGCTGTTCCAAGAGATAGCGCGAGACCAGCGACTGCTGATGCCGCAATTAGTTTTTTCTTCATCCATACTCCTTGCTTTTCATTCATTCGAACACCCTCGTATTCGATAACTGCATGAAACTCTCGATACCTGAACTGACAAGTCAATTTTCATGTGAGCCACGTCAGAATTCTGTATCCGAGGTTCTACTTATACGCGCTCAACCTGAGAATTGATATAGATAAATCGGGCTACTTATCCCTTTTGTCCTGACTCATGATGTAACTCCAAATCCCTACTCAGGGGGTCCTTACCCCTTGAGGAGGGGTATCCATGAACACGTTTCTTCGCATGATCCGTATCTGTATGGCGCTATCACTTTTTGTTTATGTCGGCATCGCACCTGCAAGCTCCGCGGGCCGTACAAAGCAATCAACCTCGAATACCGTTCTCAACGGCAAAGGTTCTCCATCAGCGAAAATTGGAATTAATGGCGATTTCTACATCGATATCTCTTCATTCAATATCTACGGTCCAAAAGTTAATAACCGTTGGCCATCTCCCGTGAGCCTTCGTGGACCTGCAGGTACTCCCGGTAGTGATGGAAAACCAGGAGAGCGAGGAAGTTCAACGAGTGGAGCTTCCGGATCTCGCGGCGAACAAGGGGACAAAGGAGAAAAAGGAGAGAAGGGCGATAAAGGTGACACAGGAGAAGTCGGAGCAAAAGGCGAGAAAGGCGATGTTGGCGCAACTGGTTTAACAGGTGCAACCGGATTAACTGGCGCAACTGGTTTAACTGGCGCAACAGGTGCACAAGGTTTGAAAGGTGACACAGGCGCAACCGGATCTATTGGTTTAACAGGAGCTACTGGCGCAACAGGATTACAAGGTTTGAAAGGAGATACTGGCGCAACAGGTGCAACTGGACCAACAGGTTTAACTGGTGCACAAGGTTTGACTGGATCTCAAGGATTAAAAGGTGACACTGGAACTACAGGAGCAACTGGTCCGACGGGCGCTACTGGAGCACAAGGAGCAACAGGTCCGACGGGTGCGACTGGAGCAACTGGTCCTTCAAACATTCAAATTGGAAATGTAACTTTTAGTGGAACCCTTTCGGGGAATGCTGGAGTGTCCATGGCTTCAGCAAACTTTGGAAGCTTAGAAGCTGGAAAGAGTTATGTGTTCGACATTCTAGTTTGGGGTAAAACTACGAGTGATTCACTTGATCTCGGACTTTCTGTTTCTGCAATTGGCGCGACTCCGTCACTTACTACTCATTGGATTTCAACAAATTCAAGAAATTATCGAGGCATGACTGGGCAACGAGAGATGTCTCAATTTGCCCGAGTTATTGTTAACGGAAGTACAACGATTACTACCTATCAGCTCGCCGTCACGATCACGAGCGGCAACTTCATACATTCAATCGAGGCTGTGACGCTCGGTGGAGGGTATTCGGGACAGCTAGTTGGCAGCGTGACTGGATGATGCGAAAAGAATGGAGCGGGCGACGGTAATCGAAACCGCGTGACTAGCTTGGAAGGCTAGGGCTCTACCATTGAGCTACGCCCGCATTTTGTTCTTCCTCGGGGGCGGTTGCCCGTCCCTGAGGGGGCATACAGTAACGCTTCAGGTAATTAGTTGTGAATTTTTCATCTAGAATCGTCAGCCTGCGCCGCGGGGCGTAGCGTAGTGGCTAGCGCGCCTGCTTTGGGAGCAGGAGACCGTGGGTTCGAATCCCTCCGCCCCGACCAGAACTATTACTAAGTAATGCGAGTCAGGAGTCCTGTGAAAAGCGCTGTCGAAAGTATTTCAGCTACTCGAGTTCGAATTTCGATTGATGTTGATTTCAATGACCTTGAACCGCATGTAAAGCGTGCATACCAATCCATCTCAGAGCGAATTGTTATTCCAGGTTTCCGTAAAGGAAAAGTTCCACGCGCAATGATTGATCAACGAGTTGGCCGTGGCGCAGTTCTAGATGAAGCTATCAATAACGCTCTTCCAGAGTTCTACACACAAGCAGCCCGTGAGAATGATGTCCTTGTGGTTGGTCGACCAACCGTCGATATCAAAGAGCTAAAGGATAATGAACTCGTAAAGTTTGAAGTAGAAGTAGATGTTCGTCCTGAGGTCACACTTCCTGACTTCTCTAAGATTGAAATCAGCGTTGATGATGTTGCAGTTTCAGATAAGGATGTCGAAGAACAGGTTGAAGCGCTTCGTATCCGTTTCGGAACTCTCACAACAGTTGAGAAAGATGCAGCATCTGGTGATTTTGTTTCTATTGACTTAGTTGCACGTGTTGATGGGAAAGATGTTGAAGGCGGCACAGCAAACGGAATTTCATACGAAGTAGGCTCAAATCGCATGATCGAAGGACTTGATGCTGCACTTGAAGGCATGAAGGTTGATGAGACCAAGTCATTCAGCGCTCCACTTGTTGGAATGCAAGAAGGCGAATCCGGCGAAGTTGAAGTAACTTTGAAGGCCGTCAAGAAGCGCGAACTTCCTGACCTCAACGATGAATTTGCCAAGCTTGCTAGCGAGTTTGAAACTCTCAAGGAACTCGAGGCTGATGTACGCGAGCGTCTCGCTCGTCTCAAGGCGATGGAACAAGGTGCACAAGCGCGCGATAATCTCTTGAAGATGCTTCTCGAGACTGTTGAGATTCCGGTGCCTGAGAACCTCGTTAATGATGAGGTTAATGACCACCTCGAGAAGGAAAATCGCCTCGAAGATGAGACTCACCGCAAGGAAGTGACTGAAGAGATCACTCGTTCGGTCAAGGGCGACTTCTTGCTTGACGCAATCGTCAAAGCGGAAGAAGTCCAGGTATCAGAGGCTGAACTCACAGAATATTTGATTCGCACTGCAGCTCGTTATCAGATGACCCCTGATCAATTTGCACAACAAATTACTCAGGCTGGCCAAGTCGCAACATTGATGGCGGAAGTCGCTCGCACTAAGGGCCTTGCAATCGTTCTCGAGCGCGTCAATGTAAAGGACGCTTCGGGTAATGCCGTCGATCTTTCGGCGCTAGCGCCAAAGAAAGCCGAAGAGCCTCAAGCCTAATTTCGCTCTGCCCTGAGCGAACATCACGATAATTTCCGCTTTCGAGGAAGCATTTTGGCCCGCTGAGCGTTAGGGTCACTACATAACTTTTATCAGGAGGAATTTGTGGAGCTTATTACCCCACGCTTGGCGACACCAGGCGCCGGCGGTTTAGACGATCAGGTCTATAACCGATTACTGAAGGAACGCATCATCTTCCTTGGTTCTGTAGTCGAAGACACCATGGCAAATGCGATTGCTGCACAGATGTTGCTTCTCGCCGCTGAAGATCCTGATAAAGACATTTACCTTTATATCAACTCACCTGGAGGTTCTATCTCTGCAGGTATGGCTATCTATGACACGATGCAATACATCAAGAATGATGTTGCAACCGTAGCAATGGGACTAGCTGCATCGATGGGTCAGTTCTTGCTTTGCGCAGGCGCCCCCGGCAAGCGTTATGCGTTGCCACACGCGCGCATCATGATGCACCAACCATCAGGTGGAATTGGTGGAACAGCCTCAGATATCAAGATTCAAGCAGAACAGATGTCATTTACTAAGAAGAAGATGGCAGAACTTATTGCACATCACACAGGACAGAAGATGGACACCATCACTGCAGATTCTGATCGTGACCGTTGGTTCAACGCAGAAGAAGCCAAAGAATATGGATTTGTTGATCATGTCGTTAAATCAGCCGGTCAGGTCTCAGGAAGTGGTGGAACAGCGCGATGAAAATCAATGACATTCACAATCGTTATGTGCTCCCAACCATCGAAGAGCGCACCGCTTATGGCTACAAGAGATTAGACCCCTACACAAAGTTGTTCGAAGAGCGCATCATTTTCCTTGGTCAAGGAATTGATGACACTGTTGCAAATGACGTTATGGCGCAACTTCTCACTCTTGAATCAATGGATCCTGATCGTGACATCATGATGTACATCAACTCACCCGGTGGATCTTTCACAGCTCTCACCGCAATTTATGACACGATGCAATTCGTTCGCCCTGATGTCATGACAATCTGTCTCGGACAAGCTGCCTCAGCCGCTGCTGTACTACTTGCGGGCGGAACTGCCGGAAAGCGTTATGCACTCGAGCACTCGCGTATCTTGATTCACCAGCCTTATAGCGAAGGCGGAGGACAGGGCTCAGATATCGAAATCCAAGCTCGCGAGGTTCTTCGCATGCGAGAACTTCTCGAAGAGATGCTCTCGAAGCACTCCAAGAAATCCAAAGAGGAGATCGGAAAAGATATTGAACGCGACAAGATTCTTACCTCTGCTGAGGCTGTCGAGTACGGCTTAGTAGATCAGATTCTTGCTTCACGGAAAGCTTCTTCGAAGAAGTAACCTCTCGCTCGGCAATTACTCTAAGAGCGAACACGTTCCACCCACATCGGTCAGGGTTGCCGATTTACGATTAGGTCCTTCCCTAACGAAAGTAGGCGTTCAGTGACTCGCATCGGTGAAAGCGGCGATCTTCTTAAGTGTTCCTTCTGTGGCAAGACCCAGAAGCAAGTAAAGAAGCTCATCGCAGGTCCTGGCGTATACATCTGTGATGAATGTATTGATCTCTGTAACGAGATCATCGAAGATGAATTAAGCGAAGCCACCTCGGCTGGCTTACAAGAGCTTCCAAAGCCACAAGAAATCTATGACTTCCTCGATCAATACGTCATTGGTCAAGATCGTGCAAAGAAGTCACTCTCTGTCGCTGTTTACAATCACTACAAGCGAATCAAATCAGGGGATCGTCATCGCGAAGATGGCGTCGAACTTTCAAAGAGCAATATCTTGCTTCTTGGCCCAACAGGTTGCGGTAAGACACTTCTCGCCCAGACTTTGGCTCGCATGCTCAATGTTCCATTTGCGATTGCTGACGCAACAGCTCTCACCGAAGCAGGTTATGTCGGTGAAGATGTAGAAAACATTCTGCTTAAGTTAATTCAAGCCGCAGATTTTGATGTCAAGAAAGCCGAAACTGGAATCATTTATATCGATGAAATCGATAAGGTCGCGCGTAAGAGCGAGAACCCCTCAATCACGCGAGATGTTTCGGGCGAAGGTGTTCAACAAGCACTCCTCAAGATTCTCGAAGGAACAACTGCTTCAGTTCCACCGCAAGGTGGACGCAAGCACCCACATCAAGAATTTATTCAGATTGATACCACCAATGTCCTCTTTATTGTTGGTGGCGCCTTTGCAGGTCTTGAAAAAATCATCGAAGGTCGTAAAGGAAAGGCTGGCGTCGGATTCAATGCCACGCTTCAGACTGAAGAAGATAAGAAGACTAATGATCCTTTCGCCGATGTAATGCCTGAAGATTTGTTGAAATTCGGCATGATTCCTGAGTTCATTGGCCGCCTTCCAATCGTTACCTCTGTTGAGAACCTTGATCGCGCAGCTCTACTGCAGATTCTTACTGAGCCAAAGAATGCTCTGGTTCGCCAATATGCACATCTCTTCGAGATGGATGATGTTGAGTTTGAAATCACCACAGAGGCGCTTGAGGTCATCGCAGATCAAGCTATTGCCCGTGGAACCGGCGCACGTGGTCTACGTGCAATCATGGAAGAGGTACTTCTTCCAGTTATGTACGAAGTTCCAAGCAAGAAAGAAATTGGCAAGGTCTTGGTGACTCCAGAAGTGATTCTTTCGAAGGCTGCTCCGACTTACGTCGAGCGCGGACCCAATAGCGTCAAGCGTTCATCAAAACGTGGGGAAGAGAAGACTGCGTAATAATCGGTAGTATCTCGCCTTATGTCAGAGCTGCCCGCACAATTTTCTCCGAGCGAAATCGAGGGACCGCTCTACCAAAAGTGGTTGGACGCCGGCTACTTCACAGCAAAAGCACAATCTGACAAAGATCCTTTCTGCATCGTTATCCCTCCACCAAACGTCACAGGAAGTCTGCACATTGGTCATGCGCTAGATCATTCAATTCAAGATCTACTCACACGTATGAAGCGTATGAAAGGTTTTGAAACACTCTGGCTTCCCGGAATGGACCATGCAGGAATCGCAACCCAGAACGTTGTTGAAAAGCAGTTAGCTGCCCAAGGTAAATCTCGTCACGATCTTGGACGCGAAGAGTTTGTAAAGAAGGTTTGGGCTTGGAAGTCCGAATCTGGCGGAGCAATTCTCGGCCAGATGAAGAGATTGGGCGATAGCGTTGATTGGTCTCGCGAACGCTTCACTATGGATGAGGGTCTCTCTGAAGCTGTCCTCACAATCTTTAAGCGACTTTACGATGCTGGACTTATTTACCGTGCGGAAAAAATCATTAACTGGTGCCCACGATGCTTGACTGCGCTCTCCGACATTGAAGTTGACCATAGCGATGATGCTGGTGAATTTGTCCAGGTCCGCTACGGCGATGATGAATTAGGAATCACAGTTGCCACTACCCGTCCTGAAACAATGCTTGGTGATGGCGCTGTCGCAGTTCATCCGAATGATGATCGCTATAAACATCTCATTGGTAAGAGCGTCCTACTCCCTCTCGTTAATCGAATGATTCCGATTATCGCCGACGAACTTGTAGAGCCAGAATTCGGAACAGGCGCTGTCAAAGTAACTGCTGCTCACGATCCCAATGACTTCGAGATGGGAATGCGCCATGGCGTGCCACTCATCGTAATTATGGATGAGCACGGCGTGATGTCAGGAACCGGAACCGAATTTGATGGCATGGATCGCTTCGATGCCCGAAAAGCTGTTGTAGAGAAACTTCGCAGCATGGGACGGGTTGTCTCTGAAAAGCGACCATACATTCACGCAGTCGGTCACTGTTCTCGATGTGACACAACAGTAGAGCCGCGACTTTCAAAGCAATGGTTCGTCAAGGTTGCGCCACTTGCTAAAGCTGCTGGCGACGCAGTTCGCAATGGCAAAGTGAAGATTGATCCAGTTTCAATGGAACCGCGTTATTTTGAGTGGGTCGACAACATGCATGATTGGTGCATCTCTCGCCAACTCTGGTGGGGCCACCGAATTCCAGTCTGGTACGGACCAGACGGAGAAGTAATTGTTGTTGGTCCGGGCGAAAAGGCTCCCGAAGGTTATGAACAAGATCCTGATGTTCTTGATACTTGGTTCTCTTCAGCTCTCTGGCCATTCTCAACTTTAGGTTGGCCGAATAATTCTGATGATCTGAAAAAGTTTTATCCCACTAGCGTTCTCGTAACTGGATACGACATCCTCTTCTTCTGGGTTGTGCGCATGATGCTTTTCGGTTTGTTCGCTATGGATGGGGTTCCACCATTCAAAGTGATTGCACTTCACGGCTTGGTTCGCGACAAGAACGGCAAGAAGATGAGCAAGTCACGCGGAAATACTGTGGATCCTCTGGAATTCATGGACAAGTACGGCTCGGATGCTCTCCGCTTCACACTTGCACGCGGAGCGAACCCGGGTACAGATCAAGCGCTAGCCGAAGAGTGGATTGCTGGTTCGCGTAACTTTGCAACAAAAGTTTGGAACGCCTCTCGTTTCGCCATGATGAATGGCGCAAACGTTAACGGACCACTACCAGATCGCGCCGCGCTCAACCACATTGATCGATGGATTCTGGGCCGACTTGATGAAACTATTCGAAATACCGATCACTTATTTGAGACTTTCGAATTCGCAAAAGGTTGCGAAGAGATTTACCACTTCGCATGGGATGAAGTCTGCGATTGGTATCTCGAACTCATTAAAGACAACTTCGCTAAGGGCGGCGTTGAAGCAGATAAGACTCGCCGCGTTCTTGGACATGTTCTTGACCAACTACTGAGGTTGATGCACCCAACCATGCCATTTCTTTCAGAAGCGTTATGGACTGCACTTACTGGTGGCGAATCACTTGTAATCGCAGAATGGCCTAAGGCAAAGACAGTAGTCGAGGATCCAGAAGCGCTCGCTGTTGTCTCTGACATGCAACGACTTATTACTGAGATTCGACGCTTCCGAAGCGATCAAGGAATCAAGACTTCTGCTCGAGTCGCGGCACGAATTGACGGACTTAGCGGGGCATCAGCCCAATATGAAGCAGCAATTCGATTCTTAGTGCGACTTGATGAACCCCCAGCTCAGTTCAATCCCAGCGCAAAGATTGAAGTTGGAGATTTTGTAGTTCACTTCGATCTCACGGGCAGTGTCGACGTAAAAGCAGAACGAGCTAGATTGCAGAAAGACTTGGAAGCAATCAAGAAAGATCAGCAGACTGCTCAAGTTAAACTTGAAAACGAAAACTTTATGGCAAAAGCTCCGATGGATGTTGTGAAGACAATTCGCGAGCGTATGGAGTTCTGCGAGAGCGAAATCGCACGAATCACTGCACTGCTTGCCACACTGCCAAAAGATTAAAATGACAAGTCAGGATGATCTCCAGAGGCTAGATGCGATCGAGAAAGCACTTCTCAATCGTTGGCCCGAGACTCGTATCGCTCCTACCCTTGATCGAATAGCTGCGCTCGCAGATGTTCTGGGTTCTCCTCAACTCTCGTATCCAACAATTCATATCGCTGGAACAAATGGCAAGACAACCACAACCAGGTTAATCGATTCACTCTGTTATCAATTAGGAATGCGTACTGGTCGCTTCACAAGCCCACATCTTGAGAGTTTTCTTGAGCGCATCTCTATCAATGGTGAACCCATCTCACCTGAGGGAATGATTGCTACCTACAATGACATTGCTCTCTATTTAGATTTGATTGATTCAAAGATGCCGAACAAGTTGTCATTCTTTGAATCAATGTGTGCTTTAGCTTTCGTTGCTTTTGCCGAGTATCCAGTTGATGTGGGGATTTTTGAATGCGGAATGGGTGGCGAGTGGGATTCCACAAATGTCATCAATGCCGCAGTCTCAGTCGTGACCCCCATTGGATTTGATCATATGGAGTACTTAGGCGATACCCTCGAGAAAATTGCGACCACTAAATCAGGAATCATCAAAGAGAACTCCTTTGCCGTGCTTGCACGCCAAGAGGCAGAAGTTGCGCAGGTTTTGATGCATAAGTGCGCTCAAGTAGATGCCACTCCGTTGCGTGAAGGCGTTGAATACGCTGTCACAAATCGAGCTCTAGCAGTAGGCGGTCAACTCATCTCGATCTCTGGCGTTTATGGAGATTACGACGACCTCTTTCTTCCTCTTCACGGCGCGCATCAGGCTGCTAACGCCGCAACCGCGCTCGCCGCTGTCGAGGTTTTTGCGGGGGAGGAGAAGTTAGATGAAACCGTTGTACGCGAAGCATTTGCAAACGCCACATCTCCGGGGCGTTGCGAAGTCATCATGCGTAATCCAACAGTAATCATCGATGCAGCACACAATCCACACGGCGCTCAATCTTTGCGCAGGACAATCAAGGATGAATTTGATTTTGATTCCATCATCGCAGTTATTGCGCCGATGGGAGATAAGGATGTCGACGGAATCCTCGAGGAACTCGAAGATTCTGTCTCGTATGTAATTGTCTCGAGAAATAGTTCACACCGCGCAGCTTCACTTCCAGAATTGAAGTTGCAGGCAACTTCGGTATTTGGAAGCGATCGTGTCACTGCCATTGAAACTTTGCCCGAAGCTCTTGCCACTGCAATCGAACAAGCACGACTACAAAATGGTGTTCATGGCTCGAATGCAGCAGTCTTAGTGGCAGGTTCGGTTGTCACTGCAGGTGAGGCGCGTGGAATAATTCGTCGTATGAGGGAGAAGAAGTAATGAAGATGCTTGCGCGCAGCGTTTTGATCATGGAGATTTTCATTATTGGATTTGCCGTATTAGTAGCGAAAGATCTCTCTAAGAGCGAGATTGAAAATGAGGCGATAATCCTTGGAGGAGTAATCGCCCTCCTAGCCTTCATTGCCTCCGGAACATTGAAATGGAAATTCGGTTGGATCTTGGGCTGGATTGTTCAGTTTTCTCTCATCGCATATGGGTTTGCGGTCTTCACAATGTTCTTCCTGGGGGCCTTGTTTCTAGGGCTCTGGACTGCGGCCATCGTGTTGGGGCGCAAGGGTGAGGCTGCTCGAGCGGCATTTAGCGAGAGTCCGAAAACAGAATAGACTTACCGGGTGTCCAACTCGAACTCTTTTTCACAGCGCACCCTGATTCTCATTAAACCTGACGGTGTGCGTCGTGGTCTCGTTGGCGAAGTCATTGCTCGAATCGAACGCAAGGGTTACAAGATTTCTTCTCTTCGCATGTTGAACGCCGATAAGTCCATGTTGGAGGCGCACTATGCGGAACATCAAGGAAAACCTTTTTATGAACCACTCATGGAATTCATGCTCTCTGGTCCAATCGTCGCAATGATTGCCGAAGGCGAGCGAGTGATTGAAGGATTCAGATCCCTAGCTGGCACAACTGATCCGACTGTTGCAGCACCAGGTTCGATTCGTGGAGATTTGGCTCGCGATCAAGGCACACGCGTTGTCCAAAACATCGTTCATGGATCAGATTCACCTGAATCTGCAGAGCGCGAAATCAAGATTTTCTTCCCCAACTTGTAAGGAGCAACGCACATGCCGAATCAAATCAACCGTTGGTCATTCCTTGGTCGCGATATGGCGATTGACCTAGGTACCGCAAACACTCTCGTGTATGTGCGTGGTAAAGGAATTGTCCTTAACGAACCAAGCGTTGTTGCTGTCAATCAAGACACTGGCGCGGTACTCGCGGTCGGAACCGAAGCCAAGAAAATGATTGGTCGTACACCAGGAAATATTGTTGCCATTCGTCCATTGAAGGATGGCGTTATTGCTGACTTCGACACCACGGCATTGATGATTAAGTACTTCATTCGCCAAGTGCACAAGCGCACTTACTTAGCAAAACCTCGTATCGTGATCTGCGTTCCCTCTGGCATCACAGGCGTAGAGCAGCGTGCTGTTAAGGATGCTGGTTACGAGGCTGGAGCGCGAAAGGTCTACATCATTGAAGAGCCAATGGCTGCAGCTATTGGTGCGGGTCTACCTATCCACGAACCAACAGGAAATATGGTCGTAGATATCGGTGGTGGAACAACTGAGGTCGCAGTCATCTCACTTGGAGGAATAGTTTCCGCTCTTTCTATCCGTGTTGGCGGCGATGAACTTGATCAAGCAATCATGAATTGGGTAAAGAAAGAATTCTCACTCATGCTTGGAGAGCGCACCGCCGAAGAAATCAAGATGGCAATCGGCTCTGCTTATCCACTCAGAGATGAACCAGATGCCGAAATTCGTGGTCGCGATTTAGCAACCGGACTCCCAAAAACAATCGTTGTTTCCTCTGAAGATATTCGCAAGGCGCTAGAAGAGCCAGTCAATGCAATTGTTAATGCTGTTAAGAACACTCTTGATAAAACACCACCAGAACTTGCCGCAGATCTTATGGATCGCGGAATCGTCTTGACTGGTGGAGGAGCGCTCCTTAAGGGTCTTGACGAAAGATTGCGTCACGAAACAAATATGCCGATTCACATTGCAGATCGTCCGCTTCAAGCAGTCGTTGAAGGATCTGGAAAGTGTGTTGAGGAATTCGAGGCGCTAGAGAAGGTTTTGATCTCCGAGCCTCGTCGTTAGTTAAGTCATGGCAAATCGAGGCTCTAATCGAACACGACTCTTATGGGTCTCGTTGTTAGTGACCTCGTTATTCTTGATTACTCTCGATCTTCGTGGCGTTAGTCTGATTTCTTCAATCCGCAATGGAACTCAGGGCTTCTTGGCGCCAATTCAAAAAGTTGGTAGCAATATCGTCTCTCCGCTTAGCAATCTCTTTGAGGATATAACAAACTTAGGTCGAACTCAGTCAAAGATCGATGACCTCAAAGAAGAGAATGAGAAGCTGAAGAGTCAGTTAATCCTCAATGAGAATATCGTCGGTGAGCTAGAACAGCTCAAAGGAGTTCTCGATCTCGCAGGCGCTGCACGATTTAAAGTTGTATCGGCTCGCGTTCTAACCAAGGGTGGCACAGGTACTTTTGGTGAAACCATCGTGATTGACGCTGGATCTAAAGCGGGAATCCGCCGGGATATGACAGTGATTGCTTCAGCCGGTCTTGTTGGGGTCGTGAAATCTACAACGTCGAATTCAGCGGTTATCTTGCTCATGAGTGATCCATCATTTCGTATCGGTGTAAGAGTTGCTGGCACGCAAGATATGGGAGTTTTATCAGGTGAAGGTAATAGTCGATTCTCACTTCGAATGTTGAGCGCAACTGGCCAGATCACCGTCGGAGACGTTTTGCTTGCACGTGGAAGTTCGGGTGATAGCCCCTTTGTTCCAGGTGTTCCTGTCGGTCAGGTCACCTTTGTCGAAAACACTGTTGGGCAACTTACAAAACAAGGCAGAGTTCAAGGTTTTGTTGATCTCAATGCGCTCGGCATTGTTAGCGTCGTTTTAGATGCAGTCGGCGCTAACCCTGGCGATGCACTTGTTCCAAAAGCTCCTAAGCCCGCCCCTACTGTCACCGTTTTCGTAACGCCAGAACCTTCTCCAAGCGAGTAAGCGATGACTTTCAACCGCTTGCCAGCAATCATCGGAATTTTCGCTCTTGTTTTTATCCTGCAAGAAGCGTTGATTAACAGAATAAATTTTTTCGTCGGGGGATTCTCGCTCTACTTGGCATTCTTTGTTGCATGGATCATGCAAGAAGAACGCAATAGCGCGGTCACTACTGGATTCATAGCAGGTCTCATTGCCGATCTCTCTCCAACATTGGAGGCGCCATTTGGACTCTGGACTTTTGTTTTGACCTCTTTAAGTTATCTGCTTGCCACAAATGTGCGCGCAGCCTTGGATTCCGAGTTGAGTCCTGTTGTGATGACATTTGTTACCGTGATTGGTAGCGCCTCTGCACTCATTCTTTTCCTCGTCACAGGCGCCATTTTGGGTCAAGATTTGGGATCTGCCACTTTCGTTACACGTGAAATTGGTGGCCATGGATTGTGGACACTGTTGTTATCGCCAATCTATATTCCGCTCACAATCGCTGCATATCGCCTCACATTGACTGCAAGGAACCGCTAGTGAGAAGCCGTTCAGCGCTCAGCCTCCTTGTCGTTCAAGTATTTGTCGCTTCCTTAATGCTTGCCCTCTTTGGCCGCCTCTTTTATCTGCAGATTGCGGATGGCCCGCGTTATCAAGAAGCTGCACTAGATATTCAAAGTCGAGACATCGTCACGCCAGCGCTACGTGGACTCATCGTGGATCATGAAGGAAATCTTCTAGCGACAAATAAAGCCGGATTGATGGTCACCGCAGATCGTTCTCTCCTCGACAAATTAGATGATCAGGGCCGATCTGTTTTAGCGCGGGCCGCAAACATCCTTAAGTTGAATTACGAAGATGTTTTGGCGCGAACCAGACTCTGCGGAGAGCTCCCTGAGGGTGAACGCAATGGATGCTGGAATGGAAATCGCTATCAGCCAATTCCCATCACAAAGGAAGCAACTGAGAGTCAAGTTTTATCGATTTTAGAACAGTCAGATCTCTTCCCTGGAATCAACGCGGAGCCAGTTTCAATCCGCTATTACCCCTCATACGCCGGCGAGCGTGCAACACATCTCCTTGGATATATCGGACCAATTACGGAAGCCGATCTCAATAATGAAGAAGGCAAACGTTATTATCGAAACGAATTCATTGGTAAAGCTGGCGTAGAAATAATGTATGACAATCAACTGCGCGGAACTGCTGGCGTCAAGACCGTCATTGTTGATCGTAAAGAAGCAGTTACTCAAGAATCTCGAAATACCCCTGCAATCTCGGGAAATCATGTGGTGGTAAATCTCAATGCAAAGTTACAGGCGGTAGTAGAGCAAGAATTAAAGAGCGCGGTTCTGCGCGCTCGAGCATCTGGATATCGCGGTGATTCTGGAGCGGCGATTGTCATGGATACAAACTCAGGTGGAATCTTGGCTATGGCGTCATATCCAGATTACGACCTCAACATTTGGGAGAACGGAATCACGGTAAGGCAGGCAAAGGAGCTCTACAGCGAAAAGAGCGGAGTACCCGCACTCTCGCGAGCAATTCAAGGTGGTTTTGCACCAGCCTCAACTTTCAAAGTTGTCTCATTGTCGGCTGCAGTTGATGCTGGCTATAGCCTGAAAGCAACTTATGACTGCCCAGCACAGGTGCAGATTGGTACGCGAGTGTTTCGAAACTTCGAGAGCAAGGCTGCGGGCCGAATCGATATGACCAAAGCGATGGCCATTTCGTGTGACTCAATTTGGTACCAGATTTCATATGACGAGTGGGTAAGAGATGGTGGATTAAAACCGAAGGCGTCACCCAATGATTATTTCTTTAAGACCGCTGCGGGCTTTGGAGTCGGTAAGAAAACTGGGATCGATCTTCCCTCTGAAGTGAAGGGGCGCTTACCGAATCGAGATTGGAAACTCGCGTGGTACAAAGATAACGAAGACTTCTTCTGCAATTATGAAAAGCGTGCAAAGAAATCTCAACTCACTCCCTATCTCATCGAGTTAGCTCGAGAGAACTGTTTAGACGGTGACAAAGTTCGAGCCGGCGATATGGTCAACTTCTCAATTGGCCAGGGCGATACTTTGATGACTCCGCTACAGATGGCTGTGATGTACTCAGCAATTGCTAATGGCGGAAAGTTAGTTGTACCAAAAGTTGCCCGTGCCATTGTTGAGCCAAGTGGCCGTCTGGTGAAGGAATTCACTCCTGAGGTTTCGGGCAAGCTTCCAATCACAAGAGGAACTTTGAAGTTCCTACAGAATTCATTGCGCGCAGTTGTGACTTCTGGAACTGGTCAAGGAGCATTTGCAGGTGTAGGTGTTGAAGTAAGCGGCAAGACCGGAACCGGTCAAGTCTTCGGTCGCAACCTCGATGGTTCAGCAAAGGATGACACTTCATGGTTTGCTTCATATGCGCCTACCAAGAATCCGCAATACACCGTCGTGATGATGGTCAGCCAAGGCGGATTTGGTGCGAGCACAAGCGGCGTAGGAGTCAGAAGAATCTACGAACACATTTTCGGGACAAATGGCAAAGAAGCAATCTTCCCCAATGGAATTCCAACCCGTCTTCCAACAATTGATTCTTCCAAAGGATCTCTCTCATGACGATGACATTTAAGCAACGCAAGGGGGACAAGAGAGGATTCTTTGCAGGTTCTGATCGCATCATGAACTCTGCAGTTGTTGCGCTCTTGCTGATGGGAATCATCTTGGTTTATGCAGCAACTCGTGACTGGTTTGCATCAAATAACCTAGATCCCGAGTATTACCTCAAGCGTCAGATCATCAACGTGATTATCGGAATAGCGTTGGCGTACGGAACCACCCTCATTGATTACCGACTTCTGCGCGCTTATACGCCCATCGTGTGGGGAGTCGGCGTATTAGGACTGATTGCTGTTCTTATCCCTGGTTTAGGTTCAACGGTTAATGGCGCACGTTCCTGGATCTCCTTCCCGGGCGGTTTCCAGATACAACCTGCAGAGTTGGCGAAGATTTCCATCATTGTTGGAATGGCTCTCATTCTCTCTGAACGCATTGCTGGAAATGATGCGCCGACAGATCGACAAGTTCTGCAATCCCTTGGGGTAGCAGCAATTCCAGTTCTACTCATCGTTCTGCAACCTGACTTAGGAACTGTGCTGATTATTTCTGCGTGCATCATCACCATGATTGCCGTCTCAGGAGCGCGGATGAGATGGGTCATTGGATTGCTTGTAGTTGGCGTTACTGGTGCATTTCTTGCTGTTGCAAGTGGTGAAGTGAGTGAATACCAACTCAATCGTTTACGTTCTTTCGTGGATCCATCAGCTGATCCACAAGCAAGTGGTTATCAATTACGGCAAGCACGTATCACGATTGGTTCAGGTGGGCTTCTCGGTAAAGGGCTCTTTGATGGCCCTCAGACAAATGGACGTTTCGTACCCGAGCAACACACCGACTTCATCTTCACGGTTGCCGGCGAAGAGATTGGTTTTCTTGGTTCAGGATTTATTCTCCTTCTTTACGCAGTTATTTTGATGCGCGCATTTTCAATCGCACGCCAGACCACAGACCTCTTTGGTCGTATGGTCTGCGTTGGAGTTATCGCTTGGTTCTCCTTCCAAATTTTTGAAAACATAGGCATGACCATGGGATTGATGCCAATGACCGGTGTTCCTCTTCCTTTCCTCTCCTATGGGGGATCGAGCATGTTTGCCAACATGATCGGCATTGGCCTGCTGCAAAACGTCTATCAACGCAGCCGTTGAGGCGACTCTCCCGTTCGAATTAGGCACGCTGGCGGAGTCTCTGCCATACTTCAGGGGTTCGAATCGCCTCACGTTCTTGAGGTCGCCAAGACCGCTCTTTAGGTGCGGTCGGCTGATCCAGATAAAGGCGCCACCAGAGATTTTTTGATTAATGCCCGCAAGGACATTTACTAGGAAATTTTCCAGGAAACTACAAAGGATTTGATCGTATGGCTGATGAGCCAAAAAAAGTGCGTAAGCGCGCTGTAAAGAAAACTGCCTCTCAATCAAGCGCTGACTCAAGCGTTCAAGAGTCTGCTCCCAAAGAGAAGAAGGCAAAGTCCGCAGGCGTTATCCCTGCTCCTATTTTCCAAGCTGCTCCCGTAGTTGCTGCGGCGCCGAAAGGTCGTGCGGCTCGGAGCGAACAGAAACCTGCCAAGAAGCAAGATGCAAAGCCCCAGCAGAAAGCTGTTGAGGCAATCACTGAATCTGAAACAGAGAATGAAAACCGTCGCCGTCGCCGTCGCCGTGGTGGGCGTGGTCGCCGTCGCTCTGAAAGAGATGGCCAGCAAGATGGCATTTCAGAGAAAGCCCAACAAGACGGAGCTCAATCACCTGTCATTGATGAAGATTCAGATACCTCAGTAGCGTTCAAAAAGCGTCGTCGCCGTCGTCGCTCGGGTTCAGATGGTGTCACACCAGGTGAAACCGTCGAAGAAGATGGCGTAGTTACTGTCGTTAAGGTGCGCGAAGCGCGCCCAGCGCAGGAGCGGCCAGTCCGCGATAAGAAGAATTTTGATCGTAATGATCGAGGTAGTCGCAATGATCGTAGATTCCGTGATCGAGATAGAGACCGCGATAGAGGCCGTGATCGCAATCGATATGGTGAATATCGCGAGAACCGTCGTCGCGGAACAATCCTGACAGATGCTGAATTCCTAGCTCGACGCGAGTCCGTAGATCGCGAGATGTTGGTCCGCCAACAAGGCGATCGCACCCAGATTGCTATTTTGGAAGACAACGTACTTGTTGAACATTACGTCAACCGCAACAGCAATATTTCTTATGTCGGAAACGTCTATCTCGGCAAAGTTCAAAACGTTCTACCTTCGATGGAAGCTGCTTTCGTTGACATTGGTAAAGGTCGCAACGCAGTCCTCTATGCGGGTGAAGTTAATTGGGATGCTGCTGGACTTACAGATAATCAAGAGAGAAAGATCGAACGAGTTCTCAAGACTGGCCAATCAGTTCTAGTTCAGGTCACGAAAGATCCGATCGGACAGAAAGGCGCACGCCTCACAAGTCAGATCTCACTGCCTGGTCGTTATCTCGTTTATGTACCTGGTGGTGGAATGAGTGGTATTTCTCGACGCTTGCCGGATTCTGAACGCTCACGTCTTAAAGACATTCTCAAAGGTCTGATTACTGATGAAGAAGGCGTCATCGTCCGAACTGCGGCCGAAGGAGCATCTGATGATGAACTCACTCGAGATGTAGTTCGCCTCAAAGCTCAATGGGATGACATTAAGAAGAAGTCCGAGAGTTCAAGTGTGAACGCTCCAACACTCCTTTATGGCGAACCTGATCTCACAGTGCGCGTCATTCGCGATATCTTCAATGAAGACTTCCGCAAACTAACAGTCCAAGGTGATGGCGCGTGGGAAGATATCAATAATTATCTTGGCCACATCGCTCCAGAACTCCTCGCAAAGATCGAGAAGTGGACCGGAGTTAAAGATCTCTTCACTGAAAATCGTGTGGATGAGCAATTAGCGAAAGCTCTTGATCGCAAGGTATATCTACCTTCTGGTGGTTCGTTGGTTATTGATCGTACTGAAGCGATGGTTGTTATTGACGTCAACACAGGTAAGTTCATCGGTAAGGGCGGTAATCTCGAAGAAACTGTTACCAAGAACAACATTGAAGCTGCTGAAGAAATTGCCCGCCAACTTCGTCTTCGTGACTTAGGTGGCATCATTGTTATCGACTTCATCGACATGATTCTTGAATCCAACCGCGAACAAGTACTTCGACGTCTGGTTGAATGTCTCGGTCGCGATCGCACTAAGCATCAAGTTGCCGAAGTTACCTCTCTTGGTCTCGTTCAAATGACTCGTAAACGCGTCGGACAAGGACTGATTGAGGCGTTCTCAACAACATGCGAAAGTTGTGCTGGGCGTGGAATCCACGTTCACATGGAACCCGTAAATAAGAAGAGCCTTGATCGCGAGATCGCTCCTACTTATGAGAACCAAGAGTCAGATGAGCAGAAGCCTCGAGCCAAAGATTCCAGCAAGAATTCCAGCAAGGATTCCAGTAAGGATTCCAGCAAAGATTCAAAAAAGAAGCAGTCCGAGAATCAGGGTTCGAGCACTGAAAGTGTTGGCCAGGAAATCGAGGAGAAATCTTCGGACTCTTCCGAATCAGGCGATAAGGCTCGATTTGGCCGCCGTCGCCGCAGGGCAGCCAGCTCTGGAGTCGTGACCGCCTAACCCAGTTTGACCCTACCTAGGCTCAATCCGTAACCTAGGCCCCTGCTCATGCGGCCCCATAGGGTCGCGGCTTGAAGAAGAACCGGAAGGACGATCGTGTACGCAATTGTTAAAGCTGGCGGACGCCAGGAGAAAGTCGCTGTCGGCGATACAGTCTTTGTTGATCGTATCGATGCAGCTGCTGGCTCAACCGTTACTTTCCCTGCGCTCTTGGTCGTCGACGGCGCTGCCGTTACTACTGATCCAAAAGTACTCTCAGGCGTTAATGTCACTGGCGAAATCGTGGAAGAAGTAAAGGGTCCAAAGATCCATATTCTTCGTTACAAGAACAAAACGGGTTATCGTCGCCGTCAAGGTTTCCGTTCAAAGAACACTCGCGTGAAAATCACTGCGATTAACGGTGTGAAGTAAGGAGCTGAAAAAACATGGCATCCAAAAAAGGCGTCTCCTCAACCCGTAACGGTCGCGATTCCAATCCGCAATACCTCGGAATTAAGCGCTTCGGTGGTCAGGTAGTCAACAGTGGCGAGATCCTCGTCCGTCAACGTGGCACCAAGTTCCACCCAGGCAAGAATGTCGGAATCGGAAAAGATGACACACTCTTTGCACTTGCTGCAGGCGCAGTTGAATTCGGTAGCGCACGTGGTCGTCGCGTCGTAAACATTGTCCCGGTTTCCTAAACAACGGACTTAATAAAACGCGGGTCCGTTGCTACGGGCCCGTTTTTTATTTCACTAACAAAAGGAGGGTTACTTCATGACAACGTTCGTTGATCGCGTGACCCTTCATGCTTCTGCAGGTAAAGGAGGAGACGGTTGCGTCTCTGTTCATAGAGAGAAATTTGTTCCACTTGGCGGACCTGATGGTGGTAGCGGCGGACGTGGCGGAGATGTAATCCTGGTTGTCGATCCCAGCGTTACTACTCTTCTTGATTTTCATCATTCACCGCATCGCAACGCTGGTTCTGGACGCCAGGGTTATGGTGCTTTGAAGAATGGCCCAGACGGAGACGATCTCATTCTTGGTGTCCCAAACGGCACAGTTGTGATGACTAAAGATGGTCGAGTTCTCGCAGACTTAGTCGGAAATGGAACTCGCTTTGTTGCTGCAAAAGGCGGCTTAGGGGGATTAGGCAATAACGCACTTGCGTCATCGCGACGTCGCGCACCTGGTTTTGCATTACTGGGAGAGCCAGGCGAGAAGCGAACTCTGGTTCTCGAATTGAAATCAGTTGCTGATGTTGGATTAATCGGTTATCCCAGCGCAGGAAAATCTTCTCTCGTTGCTGCGATTTCTGCCGCACGTCCCAAGATTGCTGACTATCCATTTACAACGCTGGCTCCAAACCTTGGCGTAGTCCAAGCAGGCGAAGCTCGCTTCACTGTCGCGGATGTTCCTGGACTAATCCCTGGCGCATCTGAAGGTAAAGGTCTTGGTCTCCAGTTCTTGCGCCACGTTGAACGGTGCGCTGCTTTAGTCCACGTCCTTGATTGTGGAACGCTCGAGAGCGATCGAGATCCAATCAAAGATTTCGACATCATTGAACATGAACTCAAAGAATATGCCGAAGACTTGAGTGACCGTCCGCGCATCGTCGCTCTCAATAAGATCGATCTGCCTGATGGAAAAGCTATGGCAGATATGGTCGAACCTATTTTGAAGGCACGCGGTTACGAAGTCTTCCAAATCTCTGCTGCGGCTCGAATGGGGTTAGAACCTCTTCTTTATGCAATGTCTCGATTAGTTCAGAGCCATCGCACCAAGCAAGCACAGGAAGAGAAAGCTCGAATAGTTCTTCGTCCTACGCCTATTGATGATGTCGGCTTTAAAGTCACTGCAAATGAAGATGGTTCCTTTACCGTTGTGGGAGCGCGTCCAGAACGTTGGGTGCATCAAACCAATTTCAGTAACGCTGAAGCTGTCGGCTATCTTGCTGACCGCCTCGCCAGCCTCGGAGTTGAGAAAGAGTTATTCAAACTCGGCGCAGCACAAGGCGATGAAGTTCGTATTGGATCTGGTGAAGACGCTGTCGTATTTGATTGGGAGCCAACCATTGAAGCCGGTGCAGAGTTACTGGCTGGACCTCGTGGTGATGACATGCGCATCCCTCGCGGTTGGGAGAAGTTTGATGAAGAAGCAATCGATCAACTCGATGATGAGGAGTTATCTCAGCAATGGGAGTACAACGTTGCTGATCCAACAACTCCTCAAGTAAGTTCCTCAATCGAGGAGAACCGCAAGTGAAGCGCGATGCGGTGACGAGTGCACGTCGCATCGTTATCAAAATTGGTTCATCATCACTCACGGGCAGAGATGGCGCAGGTCTAGATAACGCTGCGGTATCGACTCTGGTTGATGCAGTCGCAAGCCTGAAGAAACAGGGTAAAGAAGTCATCGTTGTTTCATCCGGAGCAATTGCTGCTGGTCTTTCGCCACTTGGCCTCTCTTCTCGCCCACAGGATTTAGCAACCCAGCAAGCAGCAGCTTCAGTAGGTCAAGGCCTCTTAATCCATAGCTATACGGAGTCTTTCCGTCGCCATGAAATCACGGCATCTCAAGTTCTTCTCACAATTGAAGATATTGTCCGGCGATCTCATTATCAGAACGCGCAGAGAACTCTCTTTAAACTCTTACAACTTGGAGTAGTCCCCATTATCAATGAGAACGATTCGGTCGGAACTCAAGAGATTAGATTTGGCGATAACGATCGGATTGCAGCACTTGTATCTCACCTTGTTGGCGCAGATTTACTTGTACTTGTGACTGATGTTGATGCCTTGTATGACGCTCCGCCTTCTCAATCAGGCGCACAGAAGATTTCAACTGTAGAGAGCGTGAATTCACTTTCAGAAACTGAGATTGGTGGCGCTGGTTCAAAAGTTGGCAGCGGCGGAATGGTGACAAAGATTGAAGCTGCACGAATCTCTACTGGAGCAGGAATACCCATGCTATTGACATCTCTTGCTGAGGTTTCTCAATCCATTCAAGGCGCAGAACTCGGAACGTTCTTCGTCGCATCAACCAGCAAGAAATCCTCGCGCTTGCTCTGGTTGGCTCATGCCGCAACTCCACGGGGCCGCCTCATTCTTGATGATGGCGCAGTAACTGCCATCAAAGAACGTGGAGTCTCTTTACTACCTGCTGGTGTCACGTCAGTCGACGGTGAATTCAGTTCAGGCGATACAGTCGAATTAGCATCTGCAAGCGGCGTTGTGATTGCTCGAGGTTTGGTGGCATTTGATTCTGAAGAGATTCCAATGATGCTTGGAAGATCTACTAAGGAGTTGGCTAAAGAATTGGGCCCAGAATATGAAAGAGAACTCGTGCATAGAGATGATCTGGTCTTGCTATGAATAATGATGCTTTGATTGCAAGTTTGGCAGACACTGCTCGAAAGGCAGCTCGCACGCTCACTTCATCTACTTATGCAGAGCGCAAAGCAGCACTCCTTGCTATTGCTGATGCGATTGAGTCTCGCCAATCAGAGATTATTGCCGCCAATACCGAAGATATGAATCGCGGAAAGACCAATGGCCTTAACTCGCAATTACTAGATCGATTAATGCTCAATGAACCACGAATCAAGGGAATCGCAGGGGGAGCACGCAAAGTAGCAGCCCTGCCAGATCCGCTCGGCAATGTACTGCGCGAGCGCACGTTAGAAAACGGTTTATCTCTTAAGCAGATCTCAGTTCCATTCGGCGTGGTCGGAATGGTCTATGAAGCGCGCCCAAATGTGACGGTTGATGCGGCAGTCATCCTCTTGATGTCAGGAAACGCCGCTCTATTACGTGGCTCTTCATCAGCAGAGAAAAGCAATCAAATTCTGCTCACTGTGATGCGTGATGCACTTGCCACAACATCAATCTCTCCTGATGTTCTCCAACTCATTCCATCGGAAGATCGAGATACCACTCGGGCTCTCCTTCATGCGCGCGGTAAAGTCGATCTCGTTATTCCACGTGGAAGTGCGGCGTTGATACGAATGGTAGTTGATGAATCCACTGTTCCGACTATTGAGACCGGTGCGGGCGTATGTCATGTCTACGTAGATGAAAAAGCAGATTTGAAGAAAGCCCTGCCAATTCTTATCAATTCTAAAACCCATCGCCCAAGTGTTTGTAATGCAGCTGAGACTTTGTTAGTGCACAGAGCGCTTGAAAAAGAATTCCTTCCTTTAGCTCTCAAAGATCTTCATAGCGCTGGGGTTAAGTTGCATTGCGATGAAACTGCGCTTGCCATTGCAAAACAACTCAATATCCCAGCTGAGTTAGCTACCGAAGCTGATTGGTCAACCGAATATGGCGTGCTTGAGATGAATGTTGGCGTTGTTTCAGACCTTCTTGCCGCATCGGATCACATCTTGAAATACGGAACTCATCACACAGAAGCTATTGTTACTGAGTCGCAAGAGAATGCTGACAAGTTCATTGCTCTCTCTGATTGCGCTGCTGTTATGGTCAACGCATCAACTAGATTCACCGACGGTGAAGAGATGGGATTCGGCGCAGAAATCGGAATCTCAAATCAGAAGCTACATGCTCGTGGACCTATGGGACTTGAGCAGATGACAACCACCACATGGATCGTGAGAGGAGATGGCCAGATCCGAAAGTAATTCGCGCTCGCTGCGTTGAACTCGGTAAGGTGACCCTCATGTCGAACATCTCTCGCGATGATGTAGCCAATCTAGCCAAGCTGGCCCGTATCGATCTTTCTGGCCAAGAGCTTGATCATCTCTCCACCGAGCTATCGGTGATCCTTGATGCTGTTGCGCGCGTCCAGGAAGTAGCAAGCGCTGATGTTCCTCCGACTTCGCACCCACTTCCGCTTAAGAATGTGTTTCGCGAAGATGAAGTTCGCCCAAGTCTTACTCCAGATGAAGCGCTTTCTGGTGCGCCAGCCCAAGAAGAGCAACGTTTCAAAGTTCCTAAGATTCTTGGTGAAGAGCAATGATTAATAGATCTGCCACAGAGATGGCGGCCGCGCTCTCCTCTGGTGAATTCTCCAGCGTGGAATTGACCCAAGCTCACCTCAATCACATCGCAAAAGTTGATGGGGAAGTACATGCATTCCTCCATGTTGATACAGAGGGCGCGCTATCGCAGGCACGAGCGGTTGATGAGAAGAGAAAGTCTGGAGAAAAGTTATCTCCACTTGCCGGCGTTCCGCTCGCCCTTAAAGATGTTCTCACTCAAAAAGGAATTCCAACCACCTGTGGATCGAAGATGCTTGAAGGTTGGCGTCCACCATATGACTCCACTGTTGTGGCGCGACTTAAAGAAAATGGCATTGTTATTTTGGGTAAGACCAACATGGACGAGTTTGCGATGGGCTCCTCAACTGAGAACTCCGCATACGGCCCGACTCACAATCCATGGGATCTCACACGTATTCCTGGTGGATCGGGCGGTGGATCATCTGCAGCGTTGGCTGCATTTGAGGCGCCACTTGCGATCGGAACTGACACCGGTGGATCTATTCGCCAACCAGCTGCAGTAACCGGAACTGTGGGCGTCAAGCCGACATATGGCGGCGTCTCGCGTTACGGTCTTGTTGCGTTCTCATCTTCACTTGATCAAGCAGGGCCATGTGCGCGAACAGTTCTCGACGCTGCTTATCTTCACGAAGCGATCGGTGGTTACGATCGCATGGATTCCACATCGATTAATGCGCCAGTCCCACCAGTCGTCGCAGCCGCCAAAAGCGGTTCAGTAAAAGGAATGAAGATTGGTGTAATTAAGGAACTTCAAGGCGATGGCTACCAACCAGGCGTCCTGAAGTTATTCAATGAATCTTTGGAATTACTTGCAGCTCAAGGTGCAGAAATAGTTGAAGTCTCATGTAAGTACTTTGATTATGCACTGGCTGCTTATTACCTCATTGCTCCAAGTGAATGTTCCTCTAACTTAGCTCGCTTCGATGCGATGCGATATGGAATGCGCGTAGGTGAAGGCTCTGCAGAAGAAGTCATGAACTTCACTCGTCAGGCAGGTTTCGGTCGCGAAGTTAAGCGTCGTATCATTCTTGGTACATACGCGCTCTCAAGCGGTTACTACGATGCGTATTACGGCAGCGCCCAGAAAGTAAGGACTCTGATCTCGCGAGATTTCGAAAACGCTTTCACACAGGCAGATGTTTTAGTTTCACCAACAGCACCTACAACCGCTTTCAAGATTGGCGAGAAAGCAAACGACCCAATCGCCATGTATCTCAACGACATTGCCACAATCCCCACCAACCTTGCTGGTATCGGTGGAATGTCAGTTCCATCAGGTCTTGCGCACGAAGACGGTTTACCTGCGGGATTTCAGATCATGGCCCCAGCCATGAAGGATGACCGCATGTATCAAGTTGGTGCAGCGCTTGAAGCAGCGCTACTGACAAAGTGGGGTAAACCAATTTTGTCTTCAGCGCCAGCGTTAGGAGCTAAGTAATGGCTCTGAAGTACGACGATGTGATTGCAAAGTACGAACCAGTTCTTGGTCTTGAAGTACACGTGGAATTAGGCACAGTCTCCAAGATGTTCTGTGGGTGCAACACGGTATTTGGTGCTGCGCCCAACACTCAGACCTGCCCTGTCTGCCTTGGCCTTCCTGGCTCGCTACCTGTTGTCAATGGAAAGGCCATTGAATACACGATCGCAATTGGTTTAGCTCTCAATTGTTCTATTGCGCCTTACAGCCGTTTCGCTCGCAAGAACTACTTCTATCCAGATATGCCGAAGAATTTCCAAACTTCTCAGTACGACGAACCGATCTGCACTAATGGATATCTCGATGTCACAATCGAAACAGACGAAGGCCCAAAGGAATTTCGTATCGAGATTGAACGCGTTCACATGGAGGAGGACACAGGTAAGTCACTTCACATGGGCGGCGCCACGGGACGAATTCACGGAGCCGATTACTCACTCCTTGATTACAACCGCGCAGGAATTCCACTGGTGGAAATTGTTACCAAAGTCGTCACTGGCACCGGTAAGTACGCTCCAGAAGTAGCACGTGCCTACGTATCTGAACTTCGAGACATCTTGCGTGGCCTTGGCGTGAGCGATGTGAAGATGGAGCAAGGCTCTCTCCGTTGTGACGCCAACGTTTCGTTGCGCTTGATTGGTGCAGAGAAACTTGGGACTCGAAGCGAGACTAAGAATGTGAATTCACTCCGCTCAGTAGAGCGCGCAGTTCGTGGAGAGATGATCCGTCACGCCGAACTTCTCAATAAAGGCGAGAGAGTTATCCAAGAGACACGTCACTTCCATGAAGATACTGGCGTCACAACTTCTGGACGCTCCAAAGAACAAGCAGAGGATTACCGTTATTTCCCTGAACCAGATCTGGTGCCAGTTGCTCCGACACTGGAACTGATAGAGAAAATCCGCGCTTCATTGCCAGAAAAACCTTCAGTGAGACGTAAGAAATTGCAAGAGGCGTGGCAGGTACCAGATAAAGAGATGTCGGCCATGATCAACGCTGATGTTCTTGATTCTGTGGAAGCTACCGTCAAACTTGGCGCAGACCCGACTCGTGCTCGTGGTTGGTGGTTAGGTGAGATTGCACGTATTGCAAATGAAAAGGGAATCGCAGCTGCTGAACTTCCAATTACGGCCGTTGATGTGGCCGAGACGATCGCCCTGATTCTCAAGGGTGAACTCACCGACAAACTCGCTCGCCAAGTAATTGAAGGCGTCATTAACGGTGAAGGTCGACCCTCAGAAATCATTAAGAATCGTGGAATCCAAGTTGTCTCTGATGACTCAGCTCTCATGGCTGCAATCGAAAAAGTAATTGCTGCCCAACCAGATATTGCTGAGAAAGTTCGTGGGGGACATGTGCCTGCCGCTGGTGCACTCATTGGCGCCGTTATGAAGGAAACTAAAGGGCAAGCCGACGCGGCAAAGGTCCGCGAACTTCTTCTCAAACATTTAGGTCAGGCCTAAGTAGGATTCGTAAATGACCAATCCAATGAAGCCGAAATCTGGCGTAGTAACTGATGGTCTTGAACGTGCTCCTGCGCGCGGAATGCTTCGCGCGGTAGGAATGACCGATGATGATTGGGTCAAGCCGCAGATCGGTATTGCTTCATCTTGGAATGAAATTACTCCGTGCAATCTCTCACTTGATCGATTAGCGAAAGCTTCGAAACAAGGCGTGATTGATGCCGGTGGATTCCCCATGCAATTCGGAACAATCTCAGTATCTGACGGTATTTCGATGGGGCATGAAGGAATGCACTTCTCTCTTGTATCTCGAGAAATAATCGCCGATTCTGTTGAGACTGTTATGCAAGCCGAACAACTTGACGGAATGGTTACATTCGCAGGTTGCGATAAGTCTCTACCCGGAATGATGATGGCTGCAGCGCGACTTGATGTTGCATCGGTTTTCGTTTACGCCGGCTCAACTCTTCCCGGCCAAGTTGATGGAAAAGATGTCACAATCATTGATGCCTTCGAAGCAGTCGGCGCATGTGCGCGTGGGCTTATTTCACGAGAGCAAGTAGACAAGATTGAGCGCGCAATCTGTCCCGGAGAAGGCGCTTGTGGCGGCATGTACACCGCGAACACTATGGCGACTATCGGAGAAGCTATCGGACTCTCCCTTCCAGGCTCTGCCGCTCCACCAGCTGTAGACCGTCGTCGCGATACCTATGCCATCAAGTCAGGCGCTGCTGTCGTTGAACTAATTCGCCAAGGCATTACTACTCGACAGATTCTTTCCAAACGAGCATTTGAAAACGCGATCACAGCGCTGATGGCTCTTGGCGGCTCCACCAATGCAGTTCTTCACCTTCTTGCGATCGCACATGAAGCGCGAGTCGACCTCACACTTGATGATTTCCATCGCATTGGTTCGAAAGTACCTTTACTTGGAGACCTCAAACCTTTTGGTCGATTTGTCATGAGCGACGTCGATAAGGTTGGGGGAATTCCAGTAATTCTCAAGGCGCTACTTGATGCGGGATTGTTGCACGGAGATTGCCTTACCGTCACTGGCAAAACGATGGCTGAGAATCTTGCGGATATCAATCCACCAGATCCAGATGGAGAAATTCTCAAAGCAACGAGTTCTCCGATGGCAACAACGGGTGGAATCACAATCCTGGGTGGAAGTTTTGCGCCGGATGGTGCAGTCACAAAAGTTGCAGGTGTAGGTGTTGATACATTTGAAGGTCCGGCACGAGTCTTTGATCGTGAACAAGCTGCGATGCAAGCGCTGGAAGATGGAACAATCCAAGCTGGTGATGTTGTCGTGATTCGCTACGAAGGTCCTAAAGGTGGACCTGGGATGCGCGAGATGCTGATGATCACTGGCGCAATCAAAGGTGCGGGACTTGGTAAGTCTGTGCTTTTGATAACTGATGGACGATTCTCTGGTGGAACAACTGGCCTCTGTGTTGGTCACGTTGCTCCTGAAGCAGTTGATGGAGGACCGATTGCACTCGTTAAGGATGGCGATCGAATTCGAATCGACACCGTGAAGCGCACCCTTGATCTCCTTGTTGATGAGAAGGAACTTGAACTTCGCCGCGCATCGTTTAAGCCAGTTCCTCATAAATACACAACAGGAGTCCTTGGAAAATTCGTAAAACTCGTGGGTTCAGCCTCCAAGGGAGCAGTCTGCGAATAGCCCAGGGGTATTTCTGGGTTCATAATGTGAGATAGGCATCTCAGGGGTTGACGCATACTTTTTGTGACGCGATAATTCCTACATGTCAGCGAACACATCATCGGTATCAGTTGTGATTTCAGTGGTGATTCGCTGCGCGTGAACTAAGCCAAAGTTCACGCGCACCCTCAGGAAACTGAGGGTTTTTGCATTCATAGGGATAAAAAGCGGGATAACAGGTCGCACGAGTACTGAAGAGGAAGGAGTTGAACATGAGTAATCAAGTTACGGGAGCCCAAGCTCTTGTGAAAGCGCTAGAGCAATCAGGCGTCGATGTCATGTTTGGAATTCCTGGCGGCGCCATTCTTCCTGCTTACGACCCGATTTACGATTCAACAATTCGTCACATCTTGGTACGTCACGAACAAGGTGCTGGTCACGCCGCAACAGGATATGCGCAAGTTACGGGTCGAGTTGGTGTCTGCATTGCAACATCTGGACCAGGTGCCACAAACCTAGTAACTCCGCTTGCTGATGCTCATATGGATTCAGTTCCGATAGTTGCAATCACAGGTCAAGTTCCAGGACCAGCAATCGGAACGGATGCATTCCAAGAAGCAGATATTCGCGGCATTACGATGCCCATAACAAAACATAATTACCTTGTAACCGATCCAAGCGAAATCCCTAAGGCGATTGCCGAAGCGTTCTACATTGCTAACTCTGGTCGTCCAGGTCCAGTATTGGTCGATATCTCCAAAGATGCGCTTCAGAAAATGACGGACTATAAGTATCCAACTTCGATTAATCTCCTAGGTTATAAGCCACAAATCGAACCTGATTCTCAAGCGATTCGTGATGCAGCTGCACTTATTGCTCAATCATCGAAACCCGTCTTCTATGTTGGGGGCGGCGTCATTAAGGCGAATGCGTCAAAAGATCTTCTTAAGCTCGCTGAAATAGTTGGAGCGCCAGTCGTAACCACCCTGATGGCACGCGGTGCATTCCCAGATAGCCACCACCAACACCTCGGAATGCCCGGCATGCATGGCACTGTTGCTGCAGTAACTGCTCTACAAAAGGCCGATCTGCTCATCACTCTCGGGGCGCGTTTCGATGATCGTGTAACTGGAAAACTCTCGACATTCGCTGTTAATGCAAAGATCATCCACGCAGATATTGATCCTGCTGAAATTGGCAAAAATCGTTATGCGGATGTTCCTGTCATCGGTGATCTTGGCCCGACCATCCGCGCGCTCATTCCCGCTGTCGAGGCTGAATTTAAGAAGAGCAAACCAGACCTCACTGCGTGGTGGCGTCAAATGGGTTCGTTACGTGAGAAATATCCTCTCGGCTATAACGAACCATCTGATGGCTCGCTGTCGCCACAGTATGTAATCGAGCGAATTGGCTCTATCACTGGTCCTGATGGAATTTATGTTGCAGGAGTCGGACAACACCAGATGTGGGCTTCGCAGTTTGTTAAGTATGAAAATCCTCGCACCTGGTTGAACTCTGGTGGACTCGGAACAATGGGTTACGCAGTTCCAGCAGCAATGGGCGCAAAAGTTGGAGCTCCTGATACGCCGGTCTGGGCAATCGATGGCGATGGATGTTTCCAGATGACAAATCAAGAACTTGTCACGTGCGCACTCAACAATATTCCTATCAAAGTTGCAGTCATCAACAATGAGAGCCTCGGCATGGTCCGCCAATGGCAGACGCTCTTCTATCAACAGCGATATTCAAACACTGACCTACACTCAAAGCGCATTCCAGACTTTGCAAAACTAGCTGAAGCAATGGGTTGCGTTGGCTTGCGTTGTGACAACAAGAGCGACGTCGACAAGATTATTAAGGAAGCAAATGCAATAAACGACGCTCCAGTTCTAGTGGACTTCAATGTTCATAGAGATGCGATGGTCTGGCCGATGGTCGCTGCGGGAACTTCAAACGATGACATCATGATCGCCAAAGAGATGGCGCCCGACTGGGATTCTCAGGAGCTATAGCCATGGCCCAACACACGCTATCTGTCCTAGTAGAAAACAGCCCTGGTGTTCTTGCTCGCGTGGCTTCACTCTTCTCGCGACGCGGATACAACATTGACTCACTTGCGGTGGGACCAACCGAGAATCCTGCTATTTCACGCATGACTATTGTGCTGAATCTCGAGGGACACGCACTTGATCAGGTGAGCGCGCAGCTTTTCAAGCTCGTTAACGTCATTGGTATTCAAGAAATGACGCCAGAAGTCTCACGTCAACGCGAATTGTTGATGGTGAAGGTGACTAACTCACCAGAATCTCGCAGAATGATTGATGCACTTGTCGCTCAATATCAAGGAAAGATTGTTGACGAGACCGATGCTTCTCTCACGATCGAAGCAATTGGAACAAGCAAGGATCTTGCTGTCTTCCTAAGTGAACTAAATAAGTTTGGCGTTAAAGAACTAGTTCAATCAGGCCTCATCGCTATTGAAAATGGCGATGTCACCTTGGTTGAACGAACGCTAAAAGAAACTGGACTAGCCTCATCCGAGTCGCATAGCCAGACTGCGGACTACCAAAACTAACGAGAAAGCTGGAACGAACGTGGCAACTATTTATCATGACGAAGATGCAGACCTTTCGATTATTCAAGGACGAAAAGTCGCTGTCATTGGTTACGGCTCACAGGGTCATGCTCATGCACTCAACTTGCGCGATAGTGGAGTAGATGTCCGAGTCGGCCTTGCCGAAGGTTCTAAGTCTCGTGCGAAGGCGGAACAAGAGGGACTTCGCGTTCTCTCAGTCGCAGATGCCGTCAAAGAAGCAACCGTCATCATGTTGCTTGCTCCAGATCACAAACAACGCCACATCTATACAGAATCGATTGAGCCAAATCTCAAGGCTGGAGACGCGCTCTTTTTCGGCCACGGATTCAATATTCGCTTTGGATATATCAAACCACCTGCCAATATTGATGTTTGCATGGTTGCCCCGAAGGGTCCGGGCCACCTCGTACGTCGTGAGTATGTAGCTGGTCGTGGAGTTCCAGATATTGTTGCGGTCGAACAAGATGCAACTGGAAGTGCCTGGCCGCTTACTCTTTCTTATGCCAAAGCGATGGGTGGTCTTCGCGCAGGTGGAATTCTTACAACCTTTACAGAAGAGACCGAAACCGATCTCTTTGGTGAGCAATCAGTTCTCTGTGGTGGTGCATCACAGCTCGTTCAATATGGATTTGAAACTCTTATTGAAGCTGGCTACCAACCTGAGGTTGCGTACTTTGAATGCCTCCACGAGTTGAAGCTCATTGTCGATCTTATGTACGAGGGCGGAATCGCAAAGCAGCGTTGGTCAGTCTCTGATACTGCCGAATACGGAGATTACATTTCAGGACCTCGCGTCATTGATCCACATGTCAAAGAGAACATGAAGGCAGTTCTTGCTGATATCCAGAGCGGCGCATTCGCTAAACGATTCATTGAAGATCAAGATGCGGGAGCTCCAGAGTTCAAGGCGCTTCGTGCCAAGGGTGAACAGCATCCAATCGAAGAAGTTGGTCGCAATCTTCGCAAAATGATGTCATGGGTTAAGGCTGAGAACAAAGATGATTACAAGGAAGGCTCTGCCGCGCGTGAGTAAACCTGTTGTTCTTATTGCCGAAGAGTTGAGTCCGGCGACGCTTGATGCGCTTGGGCCAGACTTCGAGATTCGTAACTGCGATGGCGCTAATCGCGCCGAACTTCTTCCTGCCCTCGCGGCGGGAGTAGATGCGGTGCTCATCAGATCTGCAACCAAGATGGATGCTGAAGCGATTGCCGCTGCTAAGGGGTTGAAGGTCATCGCACGTGCTGGCGTGGGCTTAGATAACGTTGATATTCCTGCATCAACAGCAGCCGGCGTCATGGTGGTCAATGCCCCAACCTCGAATATCGTAAGTGCTGCCGAACTTGCCATCGCACTTTTATTGGCATCGGCTCGTCACGTATCTCCAGCGCATGCAGCCCTGAAGAATGGAAAGTGGGCGCGCTCTAAGTACACCGGCGCAGAACTTTTCGAAAAAACTCTGGGAGTCGTCGGCTTTGGTCGCATTGGACAACTCGTGGCTCACCGCATGCAGGCATTCGGCATGAAAGTTGTTGCTTACGATCCATATCTTCAACCGGCTCGCGCAGCTCAACTAGGCGTTGATCTAGTTACTCTTGATGAATTGTTGAAAGTTTCTGACTTCATCACTATCCATCTTCCTAAAACGAAAGAGACTGCAAATCTCATCGGTGAAGAAGCTCTTGCCAAAGTCAAACCATCAGTGCGCATCATCAATGCAGCTCGCGGTGGAGTTCTTGATGAAGCAGCTCTCCACAAAGCAATTACAGAAGGACGGGTTGCTGGCGCAGGGCTCGATGTCTTCGCAACTGAGCCATGCACCGACTCACCACTTTTTGCTCTGGATCAAGTTGTCGCAACTCCACACCTTGGTGCATCAACTGATGAAGCGCAAGAACGCGCAGGCATCGCAGTTGCTATCTCAGTTCGGAAAGCTTTATCTGGCGAACTTGTTCCTGATGCAGTCAACGTCAAGGGCGGAGAGATTCACGAGGAGATTCGTCCATCCCTTCCACTCGTAGAGAAGATGGCACAGATCGCTACTGCGCTGGAGGGTGAATTGCCTGTTTCGATTGAAATCACTGTCAGCGGTGAAGCTTCCGAACATGATTGTTCAATCTTGGCTACATCAGCGCTGAAAGGTGCACTTCTTGCTACTGGCATGGAAGATGTGACGTATGTGAATTCGCCTAACCTGGCAGCAGAAAAGGGCCTGACATCCTCAGTAGCAACAGAAGCTGAATGTGAAGATTATCGAAGCATGATTTCTCTACGCGCAGCGTTCTCTAATGGAAATCGCGCTGAAGTTGATGCAACTCTGATGGGAATACGTAAGGTTGAGAAGATTGTTCGTATCAATAAGTTTGATATAGAACTTCCTCCTACTGACCACCTCCTCTTCCTCATCTACGAAGATAAACCAGGAGTCGTTGGTGCGGTTGGTAATGTTCTTGGAGCGAGCAAAATCAATATCGCAAATATGCAGGTTGCCCGTGATAAAGCCGGAGGAGAGGCCCTCATGGCCCTTACTGTCGATTCAGCTATTCCCATGGATGTTGCGGCGAAAATCGCCACAGAAATTGGCGCACGGGTATCACGATCGGTATCGCTGCAATCATGAGTAAGAACTTCAAACTAGCCGTTATCGGTGGAGACGGCATTGGACCTGAGGTCGTAGCTGAGGGCTTGAAAGTTCTTGATGCTGTCGCAACCAAATACGGAGTCACCTTTGAGAAGAAGGAGTTTGACCTCGGCGCGAGACTCTGGCACAAGACAGGTGAAACTCTTCCTGATTCAGTGCTTTCCGAGTTGAAGAATTTTGATGTGATTCTGCTTGGTGCTGTTGGTGACCCATCTGTCCCTAGCGGTGTTCTCGAACGCGGCTTGCTATTGAAATTACGCTTTGCTTTTGATCACTACATCAACCTCCGTCCAGCTCGTCTCTATCCTGGAACAACAGGCCCACTTCGTACAGAAGCACCGATTGATTTTGTTGTTGTTCGTGAAGGTACAGAAGGTCCATATGTTGGCGCAGGCGGCGTCCTTGCTCATGGAACCGCCCATGAAATCGCAACAGAGGAAAGCCTCAATACTCGCCGTGGCGCAGAACGCGTTATTCGAGATGCTTTTGCTCGTGCCCAGAGCCGTCCGCGCAAGAAGCTCACTTTGGTCCATAAAAACAACGTTTTGACCCGTGCCGGAAGCCTCTGGACAAGAACTTTTGAAGATGTTGCCAGAGATTTTCCAGATATCACAACGGACTATCTCCATGTAGATGCTGCATCAATGTTCTTTGTCACTAACCCAGAGAGATTCGATGTTGTTGTCACGGATAATCTCTTCGGCGACATCTTGACTGATATTGCTGCTGCAATCTGCGGTGGAATCGGACTCGCTGCATCTGGAAACATCAATCCAGAGGGAACATTCCCCTCAATGTTCGAGCCCGTTCATGGCTCTGCGCCTGATATTGCTGGAAAAGGAATCGCAGATCCAACCGCAACCGTGATGTCTGTAGCCATGCTTCTTCGCCATCTCGGATTGAATGAGGCGGCATCAGAGGTCGAAAGTGCGGTCGAAAAGGATTTGTTAACTCGTGGCGGATCAAAACGCAGCACGAGTGAAGTTGGTAATGCACTAGTGAAAGCGCTTGGCAAATGAAAGTAACTATTTCGCCCTCATTAAATCCAGTTCCAGCAGCTGAACGAGAGAAGCGCGTCCTAGAACCAGGTTTCGGAAAGTACTTCACCGATCACATGGTTCGAGCTGAATGGAATCAGGCAAGCGGATGGTCAGATGCCAGCGTTGAGGCTTATGGACCATTTTCTCTTGATCCAGCTGCAATGGTTTTTCACTACGGTCAAGAAATCTTTGAAGGAATGAAGGCTTACTCGCAACCTGATGGATCTATTGCACTCTTTAGACCAGATGCAAATGGAGTTCGTTTCGCTAAAAGCGCTGCACGTATCGCACTTCCAGAGTTGCCAGTAGAAGATTTTGTGAAAGCAGTAGAGGCGCTTGTGAGAGTCGACGCAGCTTGGGTTCCCAAGAAAGTAGGGGAGTCGCTCTACATCCGTCCATTCATGATCGCCACTGAGGTCGGCCTTGGGGTTCGCCCGGCAAATAAGGCACTTTTCTCAGTAATCGCCACGCCAGCAGCTGCATATTTCAATGCGGCCAAAGCGGTCACTGTATGGATTTCTACAGAGTACGTTCGTGCCGCAATTGGTGGCACGGGCGAAGCAAAGTGTGGCGGCAACTACGCAGCATCTCTTCTGGCACAGCAGCAAGCAGCAACCCAAGGTTGCGATCAGGTTGTCTGGCTTGATGCACAAGAGCGTCGCTGGGTTGAAGAGATGGGCGGAATGAATCTCTACTTCGTTAAAGGTAAAGGCAAGGATGCAACTATCTTTACTCCGAAGCTGACTGGCACATTACTAGCAGGTATAACTCGCGACTCAATTTTGTCAGTCGCATCAGACCTCGGATATAAAGTTGAAGAGGGAATGATCTCCATAGAAGATTGGCGAGATGGAGTTTCTTCTGGCGAAATCTCAGAGATTTTTGCTTGTGGGACTGCCGCAGTAATTGCTCCTGTCGGTAGCGCAAAGAGTGTTCACGGAACTTGGGTCACGGGAGACGGCAACCCTGGACCGATCACCATGGAGATTCGCAATCATCTGCTTGGAATCCAACACGGCACAATCGCTGATAAACATGGATGGATGAAAAAAGTCGTCTCATGACTATCTCAGATGCTTTTCACATCTATGACACCACGTTGCGTGATGGCGCGCAGCAAGAAGGACTCAATCTCTCGGTTCATGACAAGTTGACGATTGCGCGTCATCTAGATGATCTCGGTGTCGGCTTTATCGAAGGTGGATGGCCAGGTGCTAATCCAAAAGATACTGAATTCTTCAAATTAGCCCAGACTGAACTGAAGTTAAAGAACGCTACGTTTGTAGCTTTTGGCGCAACGCGCCGTCCTAATGTAAAGGCACAAGACGATGCTTTGCTTCGTGCCCTACAAGATTCAGGCGCACCAGCCGTAACTCTCGTCGCTAAATCACACGACAGACATGTTGATTTGGCACTAAAAACGCACCTTGACGAGAACCTCGCGATGATCCGAGACTCGATTGAGTTTTTGCGCGCTGGAGGACAACGAGTATTTCTCGATGCTGAACATTTCTTTGATGGTTATCGCTCGAACACCGCTTATGCGCTCGAAGTGGTCCGCGTTGCGGCCGAAGCTGGTGCTGACGTAATTGCACTCTGCGACACAAACGGCGGAATGCTGCCGGACGAACTTGCCGACGTCGTACATGAAGTGCTGACTCAGAGCAAGGCGAGACTAGGAATTCATTGTCACAATGACACTGGTTGCGCTATCGCTAACTCGCTCGCGGCTGTTGCAGCAGGAGCAACACATGTTCAGGGAACGCTTAATGGATATGGCGAAAGAACTGGTAATGCAGATTTAGTTTCGATTATTGCAAACCTCCAATTGAAGAAGAAGCAACAAGTTCTTCCTGAAGGAGCGCTTGAAGAAGCTTTCCGAATTTCTCACGCAGTTGCCGAAGTTACCAATGTAGCCCCAAGTGCGCGTCAGCCATATGTCGGTGTCTCTGCATTTGCACATAAAGCCGGTCTCCATGCATCGGCAATAAAAGTAGATCCTGCGCTCTACCAACATGAAGATCCAGAGAGCGTCGGAAACGATATGCGTATGTTGGTTTCAGAAATGGCAGGACGCGCCTCAATCGAACTTAAGTCACAAGAGTTGGGCATTGACCTTAGTAAAGAGAAAGAAGTTGTCACACGAGTCGTCGAACGCGTAAAAAACATGGAAGCTCGCGGTTATACATTTGAGGCTGCAGATGCTTCCTTTGAACTCTTGCTGCGCGAAGAACTCGATGGAAAGCGCCCTCGTTTCTTCAATTTGGATTCGTGGGAAACGACTGTAGATCTGAACGCTGATAAGTCGGTTACATCGCGTGCATCAGTGCAAATTCGAGCCAAGGGCGAGAGAATTGAATCGCAAGGCGCAGGAAATGGTCCCGTTAACGCCATCGATAATGCCCTTCGCAACGGTCTGGAGAAGCTCTATCCAGAACTCAAAGAGCTGGAACTCACGGATTACAAAGTCCGAATCTTGGAGGGCCGTCTCGGTACTGGCGCCATCACGCGCGTCCTTGTAGAAACCAGCGATGGCAATGGTGAGTGGAGCACAATCGGCGTACATGAAAATGTTATAGCCGCGTCGGCTATGGCGTTAGAAGATGCTTTGACTTATGGTCTGTTGAGACAGGGCAAGACCCCAGACTGATAGCAGGTAGGAGCGCTAGAAGAGCATGAAGACTGCAGTTAAACGAGGCAATCGCTTAAGTCCAGATGAAACAGCAGAATGGCTACGGACAAAGATGTCTTCTCTAGGAATGACTGGCTTAGAAGATTTGCATGAAAAAACAGGAATCGATCGTGGATCTTTATCCCGTTACTTTAGGCAAGAACGCATTCCCAGAATTGATGTGATTGAACCATTATCGAAGGCCCTTGAAGTTTCTCCGGAAACTCTTCTTATTGCGCTGGGAGCAATCGACAGAAAAAATCGTAACTAAGCTCTTGCAGAGATGATCAGTTCATCTCCCACGCGATTGAAATTTCTTGGAAATTCATCGTCTGACCAAAGGCGATGGATATGGGCAATTTGCTCGTTTGAGATGACGCCACTTGTCACATCGAGAATGTCATCGAAGTCGTGGCCAACTCCGATTGTAATTCGTATTTCCTCAGGTGCTTGGGAAACCGTGGGGATTACACAGTAGTCATTGATGACTAGGTAAATATTCACAATTCCTCCACATATTTATTCGGCTAAGTGAGCCACCAATCGCTGACAGACGAAGTTTGGTTTCCACAGCGCAGATCATGAATTGAGGTCGGCTCAAGTGTTGCGTATTAGCAACGCTGTGTCTATCCAACGCAGGGCCTGAAACTGAGTACTCTTTTCAATATGTCCTTGGATCCAGCGCTAGCAGAGGCTTATCGCGCTCATTTGATTGAGGAGCGCAATCTCTCCGAGAACTCAATCCGTGCCTATCTCGCCGATCTTGAATCACTACTCGTGCATATAAATCAATTAGGGGTAACAGAGTTCTCGCAACTTGAGCTCAATCATGTGCGCTCGTGGCTAGCCAATCTGCAGACGAGGGGCGCAGCTCGATCATCGATTACACGGAGAGTAGTTTCGATTCGAGCTTTCACTTATTGGGGAGCAAAGAATGGCTGGCTCACCAGTGATATCGGAAGAGATTTGGTTGCCCCCAAACCTGAACGTCACTTGCCAGAGATTGTCGATATCGAGGGAGCATCCCTCACACTTGAAGCGCTGCACACTAGATCGATGGAAGATCAAAGCCCCGCAAATATTCGAGATGTTGCCATGGTTGAAACTTTGTACGGAACCGGGATTCGTGTCTCTGAATTAGTAGGACTCAACCTAGGTGATCTCGATCGAGTACGTAACACCATTCGAGTTATCGGCAAAGGAGATAAGGAGCGCATTGTGCCCATTGGCCAACCCGCTCTTCGAGCAATTGATCGTTGGCTCAATGAAGCACGGACAGAACTTTCATCTTCAGAATCTGGTGAAGCACTTTTTCTTGGATCGCGTGGAAAACGAATAGATCCTAGAGTCGTTCGACAAGTAGTTTATGAAGCGATGCAAGCTCTGGGATCAAATAAAAAGATGGGACCGCATGCTCTACGACATAGTGCGGCCACTCACTTACTTGAAGGTGGCGCGGATTTACGAACTGTGCAAGAGATTTTGGGACATTCCTCATTAGCAACGACTCAGATTTACACACATGTATCAGAAGAAAGAATTAAGAAAGCATACGAACAAGCTCATCCTCGAGCCTAGAAGTCATAAGAAGGGCGCCTAATCTGCATATCGCAAACTAGGCGCCCCTTGGCTCTTATCTGTTAAGGAAGACTGGAATGAATTGCGTTATTCCAGTTATCGAGAGTTGTTGCAAGAGTCAGGTAGCTAGTACGACTCTTGGTAGCAAGAACCGAGTTCACCTCAGCAATCAACGCTGTCGTTGAGGTAGCTCCAGGATAGTAAATCCCGTAATACGCCTCATTAAGTAGCGCCGCGATTGCCGCTCTCATCAAGATTTGGAATGAACCACTGAGAGTTGTTCCACCTCGATAGCCCAATCCTTGATTCAGAGTGTCTTCGCCGCTCGGTGCGCTGATATCAAGCAGACCTGACTTCAGCAGTTCGGTTGGAACTGTAAAGACACTGCGGATTGTTTGACCAGTTGTATAGCCAAGGCCCGCCCACGCTTCAGGTTGGTTCTTCCAGAATCCTGGGGTTCTTCCATACCAACCAAAGGTGACTGTGGCGCTTGCGGTAGCCGAGTCAGTGCTCTGTTCCGGATCGGTAGCGAGCGCTGTTGCATTGTTGATGAAGGTTGGACTTCCCGTCCAAACCACATTAACTCCAATGATCACACACTCGAGATATGAACCGACTGCAATGGTTTGACCAATGAGCGCGGTGCATGCAGGAGAGAGAGTGACTTTGTCATCACTTAAAGTTGTAAGTACGACAGCCTCACCGCCAACATTTGTGATGCGAAGTGTGTAGTCAACAAGTCCGCCAGTAACGGGGACGGTCGTAACGCTTGCAGTCTTGGTGAGAGTGATGTCAGGCAAGATATCAATGACTACATCAGCAGAATCTGAATCCGAAATGGTTGTGGATCCGGTATTTGCTGTCGCGGTCGCAACGTTTGTGAATGAGCCCTGTGCATTGGAAAGAACACATGTAAATGTCTGAACCTCTCCTACAGCAAGTGTTGCAAAAGTACGATCACATGTAGGTGCTAGCGGATCGGTAACAACGACATCTGTGAGCAGAATGTTTCCCGTATTGGTGATGGTCAACGTAAAACTTGCACTCTGGCCTTGTACTACAACCTGAGTGTCAGGTGTCTTTTGAACATCAATCGATGGCGCAGAACCGAAGTATGAACTTCCATCACTTGCTGTTAATTGCAAGCCCAAGTAATTGGCGGTGACGGTACCAATATTGCTATAGGTTCCAGGAGTCGAAGTTCCACTAGCAGTACATTGCATGGCCTCACCAATAACTAGTGCAGTCTTTGGACACGAGACCGAGACCCCTTGGTCATCAGTAACGACCACAGTATCGATATCAACATTTCCTGTATTCGTCACAACATATGTCCACACCACTGGGCTTCCAACAGGAATAGTTGGATTATCCGAACCATTGGTGACCTTCGCAATAGTCAAGGTCGGAGCTGATCCAAAGTAAGTGCCAGAATCTTGGGCAGTGACAGTAGTTTGCTCGAAGGTTCCCGTAGCAGTACCGAGATTTCGATACCAACCAGCAGTTGCTATGCCTGTACCCGAACATGTCATCTCTTCGCCAATTTCAAGAACAGATTTGGGACAAGTGACGGAAACACCTTGGTCATCTGTTACAGAGATTCCACTTACGATGACATTTCCTACATTCTTTACAAGGTATGTCCAGGTAATTGCGTTACCAACATTGATATCCGGAGCTTCAGCTCCATTTGTTAGTTTCTTAAGAGTTAACTCAACAAGTGCGCCAAAGTAGTTACTTGAGTCCGTGGCCGTTGCAGTAAAGGATTCATTGTTTCCGGTAACTGTTGCACTATTTGAGTAATTACCTTCTCCGGCAAGTCCTGATCCGGTACAAGTCAGTGAAACTCCAGGCGGCAAGAAGGTTTCGGGACAGGTAACACTGACACCTTTGTCATCTATGACAGAGATATTGAACAGCGGCACATTTCCAGTGTTAGTGACGAGATATCGCCACTCGATTGGTGAGAACTTGATGATGGTTCCGCCATCCTGACCATTAGTAGTTTTCTCCAACGTCAATGCGGCTAGAACCCCGTAATACTGACTGTCATCTTGGGCAATAAGAGGGGTGCCTTGGAAATTCGCACGTACGGTTCCTAGATTGTCATACTGACCAGCAAGAGCGATTCCAGTTTTACTGCAAGTCATCTCTGCGCCTGCTTGTAGCGTAGTTTCAGGACAAGAGATCGCGCCTTCGATGTCATCTGTTACTGCGATTGAATCGATTGCGACATTACCTGTATTTGTCACGAGGTAAGTCCATGTAATTGAAGCTCCTGCAGCAATATCCACCGCATCTAGGCCGTTGGTCTTCTTTACAAGGGCAATACTTGGTGCTGCACCAAAGTAAGAAGATGTGTCTGTAGCTGTGACAGTGGTTGTTTGATATGTCGCAGACACTGTCGCGGAGTTAGCGTAGGAGCCCTTAATCGCCGTTCCACTTGCGTCACATGTAATTGATTGGCCAATCGCAAGCGTCGTCTGTGGGCAAACGACTGTCACGCCTTGATCATCAACAACGGAGATTCCGGAAAGTGGAGTATTTCCTGTATTCGTAAGTTGGTAACTCCACACAACCAATTCGTCAAAGAGAATGGTAGGACCATCAGCACCATTGGTTAGCTTGTTGATAGATATAGAAGGAACAAGAGCCGGAGCGATGACATCAAGCGTTGCGCTATCAGTCGCATCTAGACGGATTGGATTGATAATGGAGTCGTAACCAAAGACAGTCGCCGTATTGAAAACCTGCGTGTCAATGTTAACTTCAAAACTCTTCACAATTTCTGCATAAGCTGTAGCTCCCGCAGCTAGATCATCTGCATTACCGTCGCCATCCTCATCAGTGAGGCCTGAAGTTACGGGTACGGTGAAGTCAGTAAAGATTCCGCTGTCATCAGAGATTTCCGACAGGTTGTAAACAGGTGCGGCTGGATTGCCACCTCCGTTATCAGTGTTGAGAATCGCATAGCAATACTTAACTGGTTCGTTGGAGAGCACTGTCAGAGAATCTGCTCCGGGACAAGTTCCCGAACCGGTTGTAACAGTCTTCACAAGTGAGAGTTGAGGGATCGCGAGTGCATTGAGTTTCTTCAATGGCACTGTCTTTTCGCCAACACCAACAGGTTCTGCAGGCAGAACTTGTTGTGCTCCGTTCTTGAAGGTCAGAAGGGAATCATTGAATCGTGCCTGCAAATCACCGGTGGGTTGCAAACGGGGATCACAGATAATCTTGACGTCCATTCGGACGATGACGACTTCATTCTTTTCAAGGTCAGTAACTTCAACCTTCGCAATCAATTGCGATCCTCGTGTGAAATCTGGACCAGTTCTCACTTCAGAAACTAGAGATGCGACGCTCTCTTTATCGCCGACCTGAGCTGGATCGCTGGGATCGATAACAACGCCAAGAACATCTCCCAAGATCGCACCTGATTGTCCCGTGGTATCAAGATCAAAACTAAATTGAGATGTCAAGGTAAAAGGTTCAATATCAGTAATGGAGGCTGAATCGTCAGTTGCGTATCGAGATAGATAAGAAACGATATCGCCGCAATTGAAGTTATCACCAGCCAATGAACGCGCAATATGGGTGTTGATGTTTCCTGCGCTCCATTGTCCACCGCCAATTAAGTGGTTATATGAAGTTGGTTCGGCTGCTGCAAAGTCAACAGTCAGACCACGAATTTGCGCATTAGCGCTTGGAGTAATAAGTAGAGTCATCGACATCGTTGAGATAATCAGAGCGAGTGCTCCCAAGATTGACGTGAATTTTCGATAAGTATTTCTCATCGCAGTTGATTCCCTTCCGGTGCTCATTGCAGCAAATGTTGCGCAGTGCCTTGATGGAAGGGATGTTTCCTTCACTTACCTACGGATACATCTCCTTTCGCACACATCAGGAAATTGTGACGAAAGAGCGACCCCTGCCTTGTTCGCTTTTGTCGAGGCCGCATCGGGCAGCAGAGAGATCCCTGTAACAAGCCCAATAAGAAAAGAGGCGGTAATTGCGGCGAACTTCACGGGCTGGACTCTGCCTCTGAAGCTTTTGCGGCCCCTTTGACGCGGGAATTCCTCGGGGAAAAGTAGCCCTGTGGGTCAGGTAGGATTTCGTCCGCACAGAAATAAACCTCTGTGACTTCACGCGTCTACTTCACAATCGCACACGCGGCGGTTGAAAAGAAGAAACCATCTCGGTCTGACTCGAATGAGTTAGTCGGTGCTTAGACGCTAGAGAGCCAGCAAATCGCTGGTTCATTAACCGATGCGAACGATTATGTTCGCACTAAGGAGCGTGCCGCCATGGCGGTTGTAACAATGCGAGAACTCCTCGACAGCGGTGTTCACTTCGGACACCAGACTCGTCGTTGGAACCCAAAGATGAAGCGCTTTATCTTTACTGAGCGCAACGGCATCTACATCATCGATATCCAACAGTCACTTGCACTTATTGATAAGGCTTATGACTTCGTAAAGGACACAGTTGCTAAGGGTGGACATGTCCTCTTTGTTGGAACTAAGAAGCAAGCACAAGAGCCAATCCAGTCGCAAGCAGCTCGTGTCGGCATGCCATTCGTAACAGAGCGTTGGCTTGGTGGAATGCTCACCAACTTCCCAACCGTCTACAAGCGAATCCAACGCCTCAAGGAGCTCGAAGCTCTTGAAGCTTCGAATGACCAAGTACTCACCAAAAAAGAATTGCTCTTGCTCCGTCGTGAGCGCGAGAAGCTACACAAGAACCTAGACGGTATCCGCAACATGACCAAGCTGCCTTCTGCAGTCTGGGTCGTTGATACTAAGAAAGAACACCTCGCTGTCGCTGAAGCGCACAAGCTAGGAATCCCGGTTATTGCAATTCTGGACACCAACTGCGATCCAGATGAAGTTGATTACAAGATTCCAGGTAACGATGACGCAATCCGCTCTGTCACATTGTTGACTCGCGTTATTGCCGATGCGATTGCTGCTGGTCTCCAAGCTCGTTCTGCCAATGTTGCGAAAGAAGCAGCCGCAGCAGCCAAGGCCGGAGAAGAGGCAGTCGCTGCCGGAGAACCGCTTGCTGATTGGGAGAAAGAACTCATCAGCGGCACAGAAGAGAAGCCAACTGAAAGTGCAGGAGCATAAGTGTCATACACAGCAGCAGATGTAAAGCGTCTCCGCGAGGCCACTGCGGCCGGAATGGTTGATTGCAAGAAAGCTCTTGATGAAGCAAATGGAGATTTCGATAAAGCTGTCGAGATTATCCGCGTTAAGGGCCAGAAAGGCGTCACTAAGCGTGAAGGACGTTCGACTTCGAATGGACTGATCGCAGCAAAAGCTGATGGAAATACTGCAGTCATGCTCGAGCTCAACTGCGAAACAGACTTCGTCGCAAAGGGCGATCGTTTCCAAGCCGCTGCTGATGAATTGCTCGCACATCTCTTTGCAACCAAGCAGAGCGATCTCGCTGCATTCATTGGTTCCAAGCTTCCTTCAGGCAAAGGTGTACAAGAAGCAATTGACGAAGCCAATGCAACTCTTGGTGAGAAAGTCGAACTTCGTCGCATTGCAGTTATTGATGGATCAGCAAACGGTCTCTATCTACACCGCACAAGCCCTGATCTACCTCCACAAGTTGGCGTACTTGTTGCCCTTGCAAAAGCTGATGAGGTTGTCGGTAAAGATGTTGCCCAGCACATCGCAGCATTCGCACCTCAATACCTCAATCGCGAATCCGTTCCAGCTGACGTGATTGAAAATGAGCGTCGCGTAGCAGAAGAGACAGCTCGCAATGAAGGTAAGCCAGACGCGGCTATCGCCAAGGTTGTCGAGGGTCGTGTTACAGGGTTCGTTAAGGAAGTCTCGCTCCTTGAGCAAGCTTTCGCTAAGGACCAGAAGAAATCAGTCCAACAAGTACTCACAGAGGCAGGAAATTCCGTGTCTGCCTTCTATCGATTCCGAGTAGGACAGTAACCTTTATCGGTAGACCAGAAGTTAGAAAAGGAGCATTCGCATGACAGAGCCTCGTAAGAGCTATGAGCGAGTGCTCCTTAAACTTTCTGGCGAAGTTTTTGGGGGAGCAAAAGGCGTCGGAGTCGATCCCGATGTCGTTCATGATGTGGCGCTCCAAATTGCTGCGGTAGTTCGCAGCGGAGTTCAAGTCGCAATCGTTGTTGGTGGAGGTAACTACTTCCGCGGTGCAGAATTGCAAGAGCGAGGTATGGATCGGGCTCGCGCCGATTACATGGGAATGCTCGGAACTGTCATGAACTGTCTTGCGCTCCAAGATTTCTTGGAGAAAGAAGGGATTGATACTCGCGTCCAGACTGCAATCGCAATGGGACAAGTCGCTGAGCCTTACATTCCACGACGCTCGATACGTCATCTTGAAAAGGGACGAGTTGTAATTTTTGGCGCTGGCGCAGGAATGCCATTCTTCACAACCGACACAGTTGCTGCTCAACGCGCTCTTGAAATCGGAGCAGATGCGCTCTTGCTCGCCAAAAGCGGAGTCGACGGGGTGTACTCGGCCGATCCTCGAAAAGATAAGAACGCTACAAAATTTGATTTCATCTCATATAACGATGTCTTGTCGAAGTCGCTTGCCGTGGCTGATGCTGCGGCCTTTAGCCTCTGCCGCGAGAACAAATTGCCTATCGTTGTCTTTAACCTGATGGAAAATGGCAACATCGCTCGTGCAGTGCGCGGTGAATCAATCGGAACTCTAGTTAACTAAACAAACCAGGAGAGCGTCATGACAATTCAAACCGTAATTGCCGACACCAACACCAAGATGAACAAGGCTGTTGATGTAGCAAAAGAGGATTTTGCATCAATTCGCACTGGTCGCGCGCATCCATCGATGTTCGCCAAAATTATGGTTGAGTATTACGGCACTGCGACTCCACTTTCACAACTTGCGACCGTCCAAGTTCCAGAAGCCCGTACCGCGCTTGTAACTCCTTTTGATAAGTCAGCGATTCCCTCCATCGAAAAAGCCATCCGCGAATCGGATTTGGGCGTCAACCCAGGCGGAGACGGAAACGTCATCCGGGTGAACTTCCCACAACTCACAGAAGAGCGCCGTAAGGAATTCATTAAAGTTGCAAAGGCTAAAGCAGAAGATTCAAAGATCTCTATCCGCAGCATCCGTCGCGCCGCTAAAGAAGCGATGGAGAAGCTAGAAAAGGATGGATTGATTGGTAAAGATGATCTGACCCGCGGCGAAAAGGAACTTGAGAAAGTTACATCTGACCACGTAGCAAAGATCGACGAGCTACTTAAGCATAAAGAAGTGGAACTTCTCGAAGTTTAGCTTTGGGAAGAATTCATGAGTGACCTTCACGCCATTAATGAGGCGATAAACAAGCGCGCTGGTCGCAAACTTTTACCTTCAATCGCGGTTGGACTTCTCCTTCTTGCCATCATCTTCTCAACCATGGCATTCATTCCTGAACTCTTCGCGCTCTTCGTCGGTATTGCAGTCCTGATTGCTTTACGTGAAATGACCTCAGCGCTCCGCTCGCGCGATATTGACATAAATTTTCTACATCTGAGCGTCACAACCGCACTTGTACTTCTCAGCGCATGGGTTGGAGGCTTACCAGGTCTCTCCGTCTCAATTGTTATCGGGTTGATTTCCATCCTCTTCCTTGTGCTTCTTAAGGGCACGGAAGGTTTCATCAAGAACGCGACGGCGAGCGCTTTTGCATTGATGTATCCCGGGTTTGTCGCAGGATTTATCTTTCTTCTTGCACGCTCTGGTGAAGGATTTTCCTACATCGCAACTCTTGTGATTTTGGTGGGATGTAATGACACATTCGCCTATGTTTTCGGTGTTCTATTTGGAAAGCATCCTCTAGCTGCAAAGATTTCACCTAAGAAAACATGGGAAGGCTTTCTCGGCGGAATGATTTTTGCCGCCATCGGAAGCGCATTGGCCTTCTACTACCTTCTGGATTATCACCCAGTGATGGGTGCGCTCGCTGGTTTTGCCGGGGCATTGGCGGCAACAGTCGGTGATTTAGTCGAAAGCGCAATCAAGCGCGATCTTTCCATTAAGGATATGGGAACACTTCTTCCCGGCCACGGTGGGATGTTGGACCGCATTGATTCTGTACTGATTACTGCCCCCATTCTCTGGTGCTGCATTGAATTACTGAAGAGATTCGCATGAGCGAATTAAAGTTAGTTTTTGATGAACCTAAGCAACGTAAAAAAGCACCGGAACACCTAGCTGATCTTTCAAAGGAAGAACGCCGTGCAAAGGCCGAATCTCTTGGTCTTCCTGCCTTCCGTGCCAACCAAATCTCAACACATTACTTTACGCATTACAGCGATGATCCAGATTCCTGGACTGATATTCCTGCTGCTATGCGTCCACTGGTTGCCGAACAATTCTTACCTAAGCTGATCACTCTGGTCCGCTCTATCACTTGTGACAATGGCAAGACTCGCAAAGATCTCTGGCGACTACACGACGGAGTACTTGTTGAATCAGTTTTGATGCGATATTCAGATCGCACAACGGTCTGTATTTCTTCTCAAGCAGGATGCGGAATGAATTGTCCGTTCTGTGCTACGGGGCAAGCAGGTTTAACGCGCAATCTCACCGCAGGTGAAATCACTGCCCAGATAGTCGCATCAGCTCGCGCCTGCGCAACAGGAGAACTTCCTGGTGGACCAACTCGTCTTTCCAATGTGGTCTTTATGGGTATGGGTGAGCCTCTTGCAAATTACAACGCAGTGTTGCGAACAGTCAGAAACATCATTACCCCACAACCTGATGGACTTGGTATCGGTGCACGATCAGTTACCGTCTCAACCGTAGGACTTGTGACCGGAATAGAGAAGTTAACAGAAGAAGACTTGCAGGTGACACTGGCAGTCTCACTTCATACTCCTGATGATGAACTTCGTGACACATTGGTGCCAATCAACTCACGTTGGAAAGTGAAGGAAGTGCTTGCGGCTGCCGACAAGTACGCCGATCGCACCGGTCGTCGTTATTCCATCGAATATGCCTTAATCCGTGACATTAACGACCAGCAATGGCGGGCAGATCTTCTGGGTCGCCTGTTAAAGAACCGCCATGCCCATGTGAATCTGATTCCCCTGAATCCAACCCCTGGTTCTAAGTGGACTGCGTCACGCAAAGAGGATGAGAGAACTTTCGTCAGAACCTTAGAAAATTATGGAGTTCCGGTAACAGTCCGTGATACTCGAGGACGGGAGATCGATGGCGCCTGTGGCCAACTCGCAGCTGCCGAAGTCGAGAAGTCTTGATACCCGGGTGGCTCGCTAACTAAACTCAAGCCCTCATCCAACCTGGAGGTCATGCGTGAAGACGTTGCAGAATTTCATCAACGGCGAGAAAGTTTCATCATCATCCGATAAAACTCAAGATTTGATAAACCCCGCAACGGGAGAAGTTTTTGCGAAGGCTCCAGTCTCTAACGCCGCTGATATCGACAAGGCTATGAAGTCTGCAGAAAAAGCATTTGAAGTCTGGAAAGAGACAACACCAGGGGAGCGCCAGAAAGCAATCAACAAAATTGCAGATGCGATTGAAGCGCGCTCTGAAGAGTTAATTCAGATTGAAAGCGAGAACACCGGTAAGCCAATCGCAGTAACACGTGCAGAAGAAATTGGGCCGATGCTTGACCAGATCCGCTTTTTTGCCGGAGCAGCACGCCACCTCGAAGGCCGCTCTGCCGCTGAATATTTCAAGGGACATACATCTTTTATCCGTCGCGAACCAATCGGTGTTTGCGCGCAAGTAACGCCATGGAATTACCCAATGATGATGGCGGTCTGGAAATGGGCACCTGCAATTGCTGCCGGTAACACAGTTGTTCTCAAACCGAGCGATACAACTCCTGTCTCAACTGTATGGATGGCAGAACTCATGCAAGAGTTTTTGCCCGAAGGTGTCATCAACGTTGTCGTCGGTGATCGCGAAACCGGTAAGTATCTCGTCGAGCATGAGATCCCACAGTTTGTCTCCATTACTGGTTCTGTCCGTGCAGGTATGGAAGTTGCCCAGAGCGCCGCAAAAGATTTGAAGAAAGTTCACCTTGAACTCGGTGGCAAAGCACCAGTCGTTATCTTCGATGATGCCAATCTTGAGGCAGCTTGCGAGTGGATTGCTGTTGCCGGCTATTTCAACGCTGGACAGGATTGCACTGCTGCTACTCGTGTTCTTGTTGAGGCCAGCGCGTATGACGATGTTGTTGCCCTGCTGAGCGAGCAAGCTAAGAACGTCATCAAGGTAGGAATGCCAGATGAAGATGTACTTGTAGGACCCGTAAATAACGCTAATCAGCTTGCACGCGTCAAAGGTTTCTTAGACCGCGTTCCAGCTCATGCTCGCGTTACTGCTGGTGGTACTGCAATTAATCGTCCAGGTTATTTCTGGAACCCAACAGTTGTTGCAGATCTTCGCCAAGATGACGAGATGATTCAGAATGAAATCTTCGCTCCCGTAATCACGGTTCAGAAATTCACTGATGAAGCCGAAGCCGTTCGCCATGCAAACGGCGTGAAGTATGGTCTGGCATCAAGTGTGTGGACCAAGGATCATGGTCGTGCGATGCGTATGGCCAAGGCTTTTGACTTTGGCTGCGTTTGGATTAATACCCATATCCCGATGGTCGCTGAGATGCCTCATGGTGGTTTCAAGCACTCCGGACACGGAAAAGACCTCTCAGGTTATGGATTTGAGGAATACACGCGCATCAAACACGTCATGACCAATCTCAACGCCTGATAGATTTCCCCGAATTCAAGTCCTAGTAACCGACTCGAGAAAGTGAAACGATGAAGAAAGATCCACAGTCCCTCTCACCCGAAGCACGCGCGATTATCCGCGCACAAATGACACGTCGCTCACTCCTTGTCGGAGCAGGTGCAATCGCTGGAGCAACAACACTTGCAGCATGCGGCACCGGTTCATCCGAGACCGGCGCTGAAGGCGTTGTTGACGTAAGTGATACCGAAAAGATTGTTCGTTGGGCGAACTGGCCTCTGTATCTCGATTACAACGAGGACACCAAGGAGTACCCAACCCTCAAAGCTTTCGAGAGCGCGACGGGAATTACTGCGACCTACACCGAAGATATCGATGACAACAACACCTTCTACGGCAAAGTTCAGGGACAACTTGGTATCGGTTCTGACATTGGATATGACGTCGTTACTCCAACTGACTGGATGGCTGCGCGCTGGATCGAACTTGGATATGCCCAGAAACTCGATGCGGCAAACATCCCAAATAAGTCAAATATCCGCCCGCTTCTCAATGATGTTTCATTTGACCCAGGTCGTAATTACTCCTTGACCTGGCAGTCTGGCTTTGGTGGATTTGGATGGAACACAGAAAAGATTCCTAAAGGCGTTCGCACCATCGAAGATCTCTTTGCGCCCGCAAACAAGGGACGCATCATGGTTCTTTCTGAACTTCGTGACACTGTCGGAATCATCATGCTCTACCAGGGCGTTGACCCCTCTGGTGATTTCACTGAAGACCAATACATGAACGCGATTGATTTCCTCAAAGGCAAAATTGCTGATGGATTTATCCGCCAGGTAAAAGGAAACTCTTACTCTGAGAGCCTTGTTAATGGCGATGCTGTTGCTGTTATTGGTTGGTCTGGCGATCTCTTTATCTTGAAATCTGAAAACGATGGCAAGTTTGACTTCGCTATCCCAGAATCAGGCGGAATGCTCTGGAGCGATAACATGTTGGTTCCATCAACCTCAACTCATAAGAAGAACGCTGAGTTGTTGATGAATCACTATTACGACCCAGCCGTCGCTGCAGAAGTAGCTGCTTACGTCAACTACATCTGCCCAGTCGAAGCAGCACAACCAGAACTAGAGAAGATCGATCCAGATCTTGCCTCCAGTCCTTACATTTTCCCTGATGAAGCAACGTTGGCGAAGGTCAAGGTCTTCCGTTCTCTCTCTGCTGATGAGAGCACGAAGTTCCAGACCGCGTTCGACGAAGCTGTCGGCAACTAGGGGTTTGGTAAGTAGCCACTGATGGCGAACTCCAAGGTCTCGCAAGATACTGGCGATTTAGTACTTAATCGTGTCTCCAAGTTCTACGGAGATTTTTGCGCTGTTGATGATCTCTCATTAACCGTTCCTGATGGTTCATTCTTCGCATTACTTGGACCATCAGGATGCGGTAAGACCACAACGCTGCGCATGATTGCGGGTCTTGAAGAACCTTCACAAGGCACCATACATATCGGCGACAATGACATCACAACCCAGAAGCCATATCGTCGAAACGTTAATACTGTGTTTCAGAATTATGCGCTCTTTCCTCACCTCACCATCTTTGAAAACATCGCTTTTGGTCTACGTCGCCGCGGCCTCAAAGATGTAAAGACAGAGGTTGAGAATGCACTCAATCTTGTTGAGCTCGGCCATCTTGCGATGCGAAAACCAGGTCAACTCTCAGGTGGCCAGCAACAACGCATTGCTGTTGCTCGCGCAATTGTTAATCGCCCAGAAGTTCTCTTGCTCGATGAACCACTTGGAGCGCTCGACCTCAAGCTTCGTCGCCAGATGCAGATTGAACTCAAGCGCATCCAGATGGAAGTTGGTATCACCTTCATTCACGTCACCCACGACCAGGAAGAAGCCATGACAATGGCGGACACAATCGCGGTCATGAATCAAGGCAAGATCGAACAGATGGGTTCTGCAACTGATCTTTATGAAGCGCCCAAGACAGCTTTCGTCGCCAACTTCCTTGGCCAATGCAATCTCATCAAAGCCAAAGTCCAATCTCGCGCTGGTGGCAAGGCAGTTGTGACTGCAAAAGGACATACCTTCGAAGTTCCACTGCATAGAGTCTCAACTGATAACGATTCAATTTTGCTCGGTGTCCGTCCTGAAAAGGTTCGTCTCGACGACACGGGCACAAATTCAATCAAGGAATGCGTTGTGACTGATCGTTCATTTGTAGGAACATCAACACAATATTTGGTTCGCACTCCATGGGATCTTGAGCTTGTCGTGTTTGAACAGAATGATGAAGGTCTTCATGATCTACGCGTGGGGGATAAGGTCTCACTCGAGTGGGATCCTGAACATACCTTTGGTCTCGACGGCGCCCAAGATGTTAACGCCGGCGCAGATCTCGACGACGAGTAAGTAAATGGCATTTCTCCACGCCGCTACAAGTAGCCACTCAGCTCCAAAGAGCGGGCTTAAATCGCGTTCGTACACCCCTTATTTGCTTCTTGCCCCAGGCCTTATCTGGCTCGTCACCTTCTTCATTATTCCGATCTTCTCGCTGGCCAGCACTTCAACAATGGTGCGTCCTGAAGGTGCCCAGATTGGTACATATGTCCAGGAGCTTCGCTTCCAGAACTACGTCGATGCTTTTGTGGCAAATCAAGAACAGTATGTACGTTCTTTTGTTTACGCAGGAATAGCAACGCTCCTTGCTCTTGCTATCGCTTATCCACTTGCATACATGATTGCCTTTAAATCCGGTAAGTACCGCAACATTCTTCTAGTTCTGGTTGTCGCACCATTCTTTACTTCGTTCTTGCTCCGCACCGTGGCATGGACGCAGATCCTCGGTGATGAGGGGCCCATCGTTTCGACCCTCAAAGTTCTTCCATTCTTTGATGATTCACTTCGACTTACTGCAACTCCAATTGCTGTTGTTTCGGGCCTTACTTATAACTTTCTTCCATTTATGACTCTGCCTCTATATGCAAGCCTTGAGCGCATTGATCCCCGCACACTTGAAGCTGCAGGAGACCTTTACGCAAACGGATTTACAACATTTAGAAAAGTCACCGTTCCACTATCAATGCCAGGCGTTGTTGCCGGAACGCTGTTGACTTTCATACCCGCGGCTGGTGATTACGTCAACGCAGCACTTCTTGGTAATCCGAGTACGAAGATGATTGGTAATGTCATCGAGTCTCGTTTCTTTGCGGTGGTTGATTACCCAACAGCTGCTGCGCTCTCATTTACTTTGATGGCAACAATCCTCATCTTGGTCACTCTTTACATTCGAAAGTCCGGAACGGATGAGTTGGTATGACAACCACAAAGTTAACCAGCGCCGCTCCGATGCCATCCCTAAGCCATCGCGCCAATCGCTGGTTCTCACGAAATTTGATCAGAATCTATGCAGCGCTCGCATTCATATACCTATTTATTCCTGTCGCCTACACCTTTGTCTTTTCCTTTAATGATGCTGGAAAGAGCAATCTCGTCTGGCAAGGCTTTACCCTCGACAATTGGAAGAATCCATGTGGCGCACCACAAGTCTGCCAAGCAGTCTCAAACTCACTTCAGATCGGCGTGATCTCAACAGTCATTGCCACGGTTTTGGGCACCATGATTGCTTTCGCACTCGGGCGTCATAAGTTCCGTGGTCGCTCCAGCACGAATCTCTTAATCTTCTTACCGATGGCAACTCCTGAGGTTGTGCTGGGTGCATCTCTTCTTGCCATGTTCCTTAACCTCCGAGTCAATCCTGGTTTCTGGACCATCGTGATCTCACACGTCATGTTCTGTATTTCATTTGTTGTTGTCACAGTGAAGGCTCGTATTGCTTCTCTTGATCCTCGCCTTGAGCAAGCGGCGATGGATCTCTATGCCAATGAGCGTGAAACTTTCCGCTATGTGACGTTGCCTCTAGTGATGCCAGGTATTGCAGGCGCAGCCCTTCTTGCTTTCTCACTCTCGTTCGATGATTTCATTATCACCAACTTCAACTCAGGCATCGAATCAACGTTCCCTAAATTTGTTTATGTCTCAGCCGCTCGTGGAATTCCTGCCCAAGCTAACGTCATTGGAAGTGCGATGTTCTTCATCGCCCTAATTATCGTTATTGTTGGCCAGGTCGTCAGTCGCCAAAGAAAGAAGAGTTGATTCTTAGCCTCAATTCAGCTTCATTGCTGAAGTAGGGATATTCACATATGATTTTTCAGTGCTAAAGAATCTTCGGCGAGGAAGTTTAGCGCTTGTCCTGACTTTAGTTTTAAGCTGCTTCATTCCAATTCATGCGACGCATGCGGCTGCGACATGGACTGCAACATCCAAGAGAGACTCCTACGATCGACCAGATGTTGATTCGCGATACAACATCGAATATGTCTCAACATCGATTTTCGATAATAGTGTCGACGAGTTATATTTTTATCTGCACTTCACAAATATGCCCAAAACTGACCTATTCAACGATGGAAAGGGGTCCTGGGCATTTATTGGACTTGATTATGATGGCGATGACAAGAGTGACATACGTTTAGAACTCTCTGATGTAACGTTGAAAACGGATCGCACGGCCGTTTCTGGAGAGATTTACGATACGCGATCTCAATCATTTCCAAATTGTTCTGTTGACATCTTTACAAATATTGATGAAGGTAGATGGTGGATTGGTTTTGAGGTGTCAAGACTATGCATCAAACTTCCACAAACTTTCGGAATTCAGGGTTATTCAGATTACTTGGAGAGTGATGACAAATCATTTGATTATGCTCCAGATAGCCATTTTGTCGTAACTCTTCCAGGAGGAAAGAGCGGATCAAGCTCAGGACCTTCATCTACGGGACAAATCCCAAGAAACATCGCAAATGAGAGTACGTCTCTGCAGAACTTCAGCGCTCCTCCGACAAATCTCACGACCTTGTCAGAGAAGTTGTCG